>Ga0209542_10001810_pt1 | contig 49519 bp, 41 predicted proteins | sample RifCSPhighO2_01_FD_184028 | JGI IMG/M metagenome (GOLD analysis project Ga0209542, IMG submission 184028) | Soil microbial communities from Rifle, Colorado - Rifle CSP2_plank highO2_0.1 (SPAdes) (version 2) | ecosystem: Environmental > Terrestrial > Deep subsurface > Rock core/Sediment ...
GATGAAGGGAGTCCGGTTTATCCTGCTGGTTCTCAATCCACTTCCCAACCAACTTCTCAACCGTGTTATTCTGATAGCGAATGCAAAGGAGAACGGATCTGTGTGAGCGGGTATTGTCAGGATTCAACCGCGAATAATATTAATTGGAATTCTAATGGTTCTAATTCTTATCAGAATATTTATGGAGTTTGGAGAGACGTAAATGCAGTTCCTAATCCTTTTCCTTTTCCTTTAGTTCTCTTTGAAAAATGTAATGAGGGACAAGATAATTATTTAGTGCTTGAAGGGATACAGCCGGATGGCACTTGCAACTATGGAGATGGTGGAAAAATGTCCATTGCTAATAGCCAATTGACTCTTTTTATGGCTAGCTGTCCAGACGGTATAAAAACTGTTAATTCAGACGTGTATAACTTCCAATTCTCCGGTAGCAACTTAAAATTAATCGATATCACTTCAAATAAAGAGTCTGTTTTAGAGAAGTATTCCGGGAGCATAGCGCCTTGTGAGTCTCAATGTAAATTAGTAGAGATGTTCGGGGAACCTGATCCTTGCTCTCATCAATAACCAAAAGTTTAATTAACTCTATTTTATTTCTGTTTATTTGTAATATAAAATGAATAAAAAAAGAGGATTGAATTTAATAGTTGTAATAATATTTTTAACATTAAGTATTGCTTCTTCGGTAGTTTCACTTAATAAGTTTAGTAATGCTAATGGTGGCGATTCTGGTGATGCTAAAGGCATAGATGACGGGTGTGGCGATTATTATGCTGGTGATGACTACTCGCAAAAAATAGAAAGTATGAGTTCCGCTATTCCGAAATCTTCAGATACGTGTACTATTACTGCAGATGAAGAAGATCAAAGTTATTGGTTCGGCGGAGACGAACATTGTACTGGATATTATCCTTTTGGTTCCATGATTACCCCGCAAGGTAATGCCTTAACTATTTTTAAAACGGGAATTTATAGTACCGGGAGTTTTGTAAAGTCAATTCTATGGGAATCTCATGACGGCAACACCTACATCTGCGGTCCCGGAGGCTGGTGGTACCAATGTTCAGAAGAATCAAAAGGAGAAGTACTTTGGGTTCCAAGTAACGGCGAAGAATATCTATTAAATTGTACTATCGATAAAGAAACTCTTTTACCTGCCTGGAATTTAGTTGATATTGATTCAGATCATGATGGTTTTGCAGCTTCTAAAGATTGTGATGATAATAAAAATGATGATCCTGCTTATTGTCCTAAAATAGACTTAATCGATTTTCCGGACGGAATTACTAGCGCAGGACTAAGAGATTATACCTTAGGTTTATGCCAAGACCCCCGGTTTTCCACCTGCGCCATCTGCATCAATCCCGGGGCGGCAGAAGTATGTGGGGATCAGCTCAATAACGATTGTGATGCAGGTACAAATTATTTAGCTGCCGCAGAAAACGATTTAACTTCTGATGATTGCAATAAGTTTAAAGAAGGTTGTCTTCAAGAAGGAATCGTCCAGATAGATAATCCTGAAGGTCTAAATGAAACTTCTTCTACTTCCTTGATCTACAAAAACATCTTCGACCAGAAATTCTCCTGGATTCCTACTGAAGAGGGCGGCTACTGCTGCGGGTATAATGGTATCCAAGATTTAGGCGTAATCCAAGAAGGAACAGAATTGGAAACCGCTTCAGGCATAGAGTCAGCTCAGGGCAATTATGTTTGTTTAAATAAAGAGATGACCGGGAGCAAGGAAGGAATTCCCGAAGACTTATGCGGAGACGACTGGTGCTGGGTCAAAGCTAGTGGTCCAGCCAAATTTCAGATTTTTACCGTAAATCTTCCTACTGCCGAGCCTTTCGATCTAGTCTCTAATAGCTATAATTGGTATGCCTGCAACGCTAATTCCAATATCTTTACTTTAGAACAGCCTTTCTTTGAAGCACCTGCGGGAGAAGAAGGAGAAAATTCCATTAGTTACAATAAAATCGCCAATCGTTTCTATTGTTATCAGGAAGGCAATCATTACAGCTGGGCAGAATGCTCTGGAAAGGATGATAAAGCCGCCAATGCTAACACTATCAAAGGCAGGAAAGCAGGAGAGGGACTTTACACTCTATACCTGCCTAGCGCAGATCCTCTGACTGGAATTCAATATGGAAATTCCATTACCGCCATCGCTTCCAATCATCCGGAATTTATTAAATTTTACAGGGAAGAAGCGTTTTATGATTTCGCTAATTATCAATATCTAGAATTTTTAGTCAAGTTCGTAGCTGATGAAACCGGCACGCCCATCCCCGTTTCGGAATTAACCGAAAAGATCGAATTTCCTGCCCAGGTTTATTTAGAGATTTACGGTCCGGAACAGGAAAATAATGAAGGTAAGGAAGAGCATATCCTTTATCTGAAAGAAAACGTTTTAGGCTACGTAACCAATAATCCTTTCTTTGCTGAAGATAGTTGGATGCATGTTAAAATTCCTCTTCACTCTAATCTGCAGGGTGTAACTAAAATTAAGGTCAGTACCGACGAAACAAATTTTATTGGAGTAAGAAACATTTATCTGAGCAAAGAAGGAGAAGAGTCTTTGCTCTGTTCCGGAGAAGATTCAGAAAAGTTCAGCTCCTGGTTGAGCAATATTGATCAATTACAAGCCCAGAATCCAATTAGCGGAGAAAAATTATGTACTGAATTATACGGTCCAACCGCTTGGCTGGGTAAAGAAGTTACCATGGATTCAGCTCGATGTTGTGGAAATAATCCTCAGGAATATTATTCCGGTCCGAGCAAAGAAACCGAATGGAAAAAATATGGCTGCTGGAATTCCCAACCTATTGCAGATAAAGAAACGATTATGAACGTGGAATTTAAAGTTAATTCTATGGAAAAAGATTTAGAATTAGTTTATCCTGTAATCAAAGTAGGTTATACTATCTCTTTAAAAGGCTCAGGATTTGTTAAAGCAAATAAAATAGATTCTGCAACGATAATCTCGAGTTGGGATGAACTAGATAAAGATCTAGAAGTTATTTTCTGTTTAGAAGATACAGAAAACTGTGTTCAATGGAAAGATGGTTCAATCAATCATTCAGGGACAGAACAAGCCACTTTAACTTTTTCTCCTAAACCCCAGCAAATAAAAGAATTATTTTATCTTAAATCCACCTATTTTGATCCCTATTCCGGTTCATACAACAGCGAAATCACTTTGGATTATACTAACGATAAAGTTAAACTTTATTTCATGGACGCTAATTCTGGTAAGAAATTAGGCAAATCTTTCCAGATGGGGGAACTCTCTTCTCCGGGGTTGAATACAGTTTATGTTTTAGGGAAAAATCTTGCCGTTGAGGTCAAAGAAAAAATTAACACTAGTACAATAACAGAATTAAATTACCCTTGCAACCAGGCTGAGTGTTGGTATCCTCTGCCCGGCAATCCTCCTTACACCATAACTAATTTGTATCCAAACTTTTATGAATTATATTTTGTTAGTCTGAATGAGGAAGGCAAAGCAGAGCCAGATTATGAATTGATTACCTCGGATAATTCAAAATTCGACCAACCCGGAAATATTTTAGCTAAGAAAGTTGCCCAGCAGGTTTTGTTCGTCAATCCGATAGAAGATGAAAACGTAGATCTAGCTGCAGAATCAGAAGAGCCGGGCTTTTATGGTTGTAATGCTGCTGATTACCTAACTAACAATCTTAAAGAGAATCTTCCCACCTGTTCCATTTTAGCTGGAAAATTCTGCTCTTCTTCCCAAGACCAGGTTACTCCCAGCGAAGAGCGTTACACTACCATTAATACCTGGAGCGATGAGTCCATCGAGCAGGTCGGATATGAAATAATTGGCACGGAAATAGAAGAAACTAAAAATTATTTTGAAAATTTAATCCTGCAGTTAAAACCTCAACCTCACGGAGTGATAGAAAGGAACTTCACTGCAACTATCTTCCCCACCAGAAATTTTGTTCCTAACGCTGAATTCAAGACTAAAGGCCAGGAATTACCTCATTGGGAAACTTTCCAGGGCAGTTTGGTGGAAGAATCAGAGAAACAGCAGGTAGAAAAGAAGATTCAAACAGTTAATCTTGCTCAAGGCCAATTACTTCGTTCAGAAAAGATTATCGTTCCAGAAAATAATGAATTAAAGTTTTCCCAGAATGGCACTACTAAATTTAAAATTTATTTGTATAACAAAAACGGAGAGCAATTATCTGTATTAGCAAACCAAATTAAACCCTTTTCCACCACAGATGTTTCTTATTTAATCTTAGAATTCTCCGGTCCAGGCACAGTCAAACAGCCTTTCCTGCAATTATTAGATAATTTAGGCCCAGGAGATTATAATTATCAGCACCAAGATTATCCAGACGGTTACGATGCTAGAAAATCTCAAGCTTGTTGTCCCCAAAACTATTGCTGGAATGGCTATGCCTGTATCGAGCCGATGAACTCTTTTGCAGATTATTCTAAAGTAGCTGAACACGTCTCTGAGGGCAGAGATTATCGCTGCATTGATGGCCAATGGAAATATCTGCCTTTAAAATGGGATTGGAACACTTATGATTGGGGCTTCTGCAGTACAGAAAAAGAATGTTTCGTCAAGAAAGACGGCAATCCAGAGAATACCCCTGCAACTTTCTTAGATGGAAAAGCACCCCTTTGCATCCAATCTGAGGAGTATATTTTAGATCATTATTGTGAGGAAGGCAATTGGACCTCTCGAACCAAATTCCTTGCTCCTAAATTATTAGAGGTAGCAGAAACTGACGATTATATCTTATACTGTGACAATTATCGTAAATCTTTGTTAGAATACGATTATGGTGTAGAAAATAAGTTGGGTGGAGAGGCAGGCTATTCTGCAGGAAAAGAAGCTGAAGAGGGCCAACTTTTACCCACGGAAACTAAAGAGGCCTTCCCGCTCTGTTTTTCAGGATTAAATAAACCGGAATTTTCTGGTTTGGTAGAAGATAAAGATAATTCCTGTGTAAACAATGTTTGTCTCCTAAAATTTAAAGATGGAGGGACGTTTAAAACTGCTTTTGCTACCACCTTAAACCAAAATATTTCCAGTGAAGATTCTTTCCTCCTCGCCTGGATCAATATTCTTCCAGAAGAGATCAAAAATGTTTGCAATTTAGAGAGCGAAGAGCTTTTTGTAGCCTGCGATTTAACTAAAGTTTCCAATGTTCCAGGCAGTCTATGGTACTCAAAAAAACTTAATGCCGTTATCTATAGTAAAGAAGGAATCAGCTTAGATCCCAATTTATGGAAAAAGATTACTGATTGGTTTAAAGATTTGTTTGGGATGGAAAGCGAATTATCCGAAAGCACCAAGTTTGTAGAGCAAGCTAAGAATTTCCGAGACCTCTACATCTTGAATAAAAAAGATACTAAACAAGTTCGGGTTATCAAAGAATTGTTTGCTGATAAAAAAATGCTCATTGCTGAATACGAAAATTTCCAGACCCCCCTCTGCGATTATGTTAATGTGTATAAAGAGCTGCCGCCTTTGCCGGAATTGGATGTAGAGATGCTGGAAAGCTTATCCCAGATGGAAAAATTAAGCTGTACAACAGAGGAAAACAAGCAGAGAATAGAGATTACCGGTGAGCCAGACGCACTAGACTTCTTCTGGCCCCAATTGACCGGAAAGTTAAGGATGTTGGGGATGGAATAGATTTCTATTCAAACCCAAAAAGGTTTATAAGCCTAAATATATTCATTTTACCATATGATAAAAAAGAGGAAGATAGATAGAGTTAGCTTTAGGTCTAAGCATGCTCAGATCACCATCTTCATGATTTTAGGGATAATCATACTCTTCACTTTCTTATTTATGATCAAACTTTCCAGTGAAGTTAAGATTGGAGAATTAGAAGCAGAAAAAGAGAAAGTTCTCACTAAAACTTTCAAGAAAGAAGCTTTGCGTATTTATGTCGAAGACTGTTTAAACGATGCCCTGGAAGAGGGTTTAATTAAAATCGGCCAGCAGGGAAGGATCTGGTCAGGCCAGCCCGGAGGAACCAAAGTTTTCACAGATAAAATCAGCGGAATAAATTATAATTCCGGAACGGAAAATAGTTTGGTGGCCTATGCTCTAACCCGAGAAACTTCCGATTATCCTCATGCCTACCCTTGCGATAAAAAAAATCAAGCTAACGAAACCCCCTCTTTCTGTCGTTATAAATATCCTAACACTACGGTTGGTTTTGGGGATTTAGTGCTTGATGATGATACTTTAAAAGAGGATTTGGCCAAATATTTGATCAATCGCACCAAATGGTGCGTGCACAACTTTACCGAATCGGAAATCTCTAAATATGCCCAGATTGAAGAAATTAAGATAGATCTAACTTTGGATATCCAGAACGATGGGATTAATCTTCAGGTTAAATATCCTTTAAAGATGACTATCGGAAAAGAAGAATTCTTTCAGATTTCCGAGTTTGACTTTTTTTATCCCAGCCAGTTCCGCGGTCTTTTAGACGCAGCAGTTACCCGTCCTTTACAGAACGATTGGAAATATTTGGATTTTGCCTATAATGAAACCGTCTTGAAAAGTCCCAACTTTTTATATGGAAGCAAATTTCAAATACCTAATTATTGTTCTATCTTCAAAGATTATTTCCTTTGCGCAGGATCTTTGTACTCGGATAAATATCAATCTTTAGGGATTGGGATGGAGCGGAAAGAACTTGCTGATGGAAATGATTTATTTATTTTCAGTTCCCCCCAGATTTTGAATCTGCCGGAAAAATATACTTTTCAGGTTGCCAGGCAGAACCGCCCTCCGGCTCTGGATTATGTGCATCGTCTGGAATGTTTAGATTCTCCAGACCCGGCTTATCGCTATGATTATCTGGTGATCAAAGATGATGAAATTTATGGAAACATTAATTTCTCGCTTAATGCTAGCGATCCTGACGAGGATGAAATCTCTGATTATGAGTTTAAACCCGAATTTAATGGGATAGAGATAACTCTGCCCAACAATTTCTTGGTTCGATCAGAGAAAGTAAAAGAGCTAGAACCGAAAGTTTATCCTCTTACTGTTACTGCTACTGACGAGCATGGCTTAAGCGACTGGCAGGAAGTAAGAGTATTGGTAGATAGTCCGCTTAAGGCGGGAATATCTTTATGGCTACCCTATACCCTCTATGATGGTACTAGTTACAAGACTTATTCAGAATTATTTTTCGGAGAGGGGGTAGTTATTTCCAATGAAGATCCAATATTTGTAGATTTAACCTTCCCAGAAGATTCAGTTTTAGGGATGATTCCAACTGCACGTTTAGAATATACTTCAACGGAAGGAAAAGATAATTTTAATCTGCCCATCAGCAGTCCCCAATCGCTTTTAGGGCAAAAAATATGTTATAGTTTTCCTTTCAGTGAAAATATGGTTGCTTGTTCTTTAGATAATTACAAAAATAAATTAGATTCCTGGCCCACCGAGATAACTACTTTCGATTTACCTTATTTTCAGGATATAACCGAGACTGGGATTTTAAAAATTATTTTTTCTAGAAATTATTGTGCCACGGATTATGAAAATCCTACAGAAGTAAATATTCGAGTAGCTCAATGCCTTCCTCACTTTAATCCAGATTATCCTTTCCCCTATATCCCTAACGACCAAAACCAAAATTATAAGTGGTATTATGCTAAAGATAATCAAGGAAATATAATTCTTGATCTTGATGGAAAACAAACTTACAATAGAAATGATTCTTTCAATCCTTTCCTTGCTACCCATGCCTGCTGTAATCCTAATAGCTGGACAGTTTATCCTGAAGGGTATCCCTGCTTCGAAGAAAGTCCTGAATTGGGCTGTTTTGGCGGTTCAGATGAAGCGAAACCAATAGGGGGCTATCTTTTAGAAGAGAGATCTACTGAATATTATTGCGATGGTATGAGGGGAAACATCTGCGGGGGAGAAGATGGGGAAAATAATGCTGAAATCTATATCTCTAAAAATCTTTGCGGTGATTTTAAATTAAATCCAAATTGTAATCAGATAGCGTCAGTCTGCGCTAATCAGGTACCTTTTAGCATAATTCCTAATTCTGATGGGACTTCCTCTTGGTGTCATGGAGATTTAGGCTGCGGAAAAGATAAAAAAGCCTGTACTACTATTGCGGTAGATATAGATTCGGATGATAAATTCGCTAGCGGGATTGATAAATGTGGCTGCACTAAAGATACCGTTGGGAAGAAATGTAAAAATTTGCAGATTGATGCCCCTGGTTTTGGCGTCTGTAAACTGAATAATCCTCCCGGGGCCACTCCCAGTTATGGTTGCGTCTATAATCTGGGTCCAACTCTAACTAATCCCGATATAGTTCCCTAATCAAAAATGAAAAAAAGAATCTTAATCTTTACTGTACTGTTTTTAATCAGTTCTATTTCCGTTTACAGCGGTTGTTTTCTGTACCCGGAAAGCACTTATTATTGTTCAGATTTAAGCCAGGAGCAGGCTGAACAGGAATGCACCCAGTATAGTTGTCAGCTAGAGACAGTTTTCTTTTCAGAGGCAAGCTGTGGAGACAATCAACTTTTTTCCGAGTGCACCCCGATTCTCTGTAAAGGCTCCTGCACTAAAGAATTATTAGGCAAGTGTTCCAGCGGAGCAGTTCCGCAGGGGGAAGAAGAGATCTGGTGCTCTTCCGGTGGCTGCTGCCAATTTGATTATCTTAGCGGCAGTTATTGTAATTATAAAAGCAGCAAGGCTTTATGCGAGATCGAAGCCAAGAATAAAGACGTGCAGCAGTTTGGTTTCGATTCTTTGATCAGCCAGGAGCAATGCCCTTCTTTATGTTCTCAGCAGCAATTAAATCTTGATTTAGAAACAGTTTCCGGATCAATTCTCGGAAAAGAGACTTCTTCTTCATTATCCGTGATTTCAGGGGTAGAAGTTAAAGATTTTACCGACATAAATCCTCCTCAAGACTTTACTTTTTTGATCTTAACCTTCCTCGCAATATTGACCATTCTTGGAGTGATCGTTTATTATCTATTCGCACACCCCAAATTACGAAAAAGATTATTCTTTAAAATAAAAGAGTTATTTTCCCCCCAGAAATCAAAGAGTACTTCCTACAAAGAAACAGGACTTAAATGGTACACTCCTTTTACCTCCAGCCCGGAATTATTACAAAAGATAAACTTCTTTAAGAAAAAAAGAGAACAAAAAGTTAAAGAGCACCAGAGGGAAGAATTTCTGGCCGCCTCTGGACTAACTCCAATTAAGGCGGTTAAGGACGACTTTTCTAATCTAAAACGGGTGGTGGGAATACATCAGCGCAGAAAGAAATATCATCCGGAAAAAAGCAGTTTTCAAAATCTGGAAGAAGTAGTTATAAAAGTAAAAGAGCGGGAAGAAAAAATCATTAAAGAAAGATTCTTTCCCCAACCCCAAGAGAAACAGAATATTAAAGAGACTTTTTCGAAGTTAAGGGATATTGCCCAAGGCAAAAGATAAGCAAAAATAGAGGTAATTTATTTAAATAAACCCGCTATTTTTAAGGTTACTTTTGAGGTGGCTTTGTAGACAGTTTATTCAAAATGAAAAGAAACCTAGATCAGATTGTTTTGGAACCATTAACAGATTCTATCAAAACAGTACTCAGAAAACCGGTCTTTTATCTTACCACTTTTGCTTTAGGCCTTCTTTCCTGTGGCGAAGGTCAGGGAACCCAGATTCTCCCTCCAAGCAGCAGCAGCACCAACCAATATTGCCAAACTGATTATGATTGTTTAGGGGAGCAAGTCTGTGAAAATAGTCATTGTATTAATTCTACCCAGACTTACCCTCAAGATCCCCAATCCCTTTATGGTGCTTTGGTTACAGATTTAGAAAGCGGCAATATTGAGAAAGTAGTTACTACTTATTTTGACCCCGCAGTCCAGCAGAAATATAGAACCGCTTTATCTACCCAAAATTTGCCTTCTTTAGCCCAGAAATTAAAAGATAAAATCTTATTCTTGAGCGAAGACGGCCAAAGATTCCGAGAATATGAAGTTTTAATCGACGGAATGTCCTATCCTATTCAGATGTTAAGAGTTAAAGAAAACGGAACAGAAGTTTGGAAGATTCGAGGATTATAAAATGGATTTAAAGAGATTAATTGCTACTGGAGCTTTGTTATTAACCAGTCTGATTCCTAAAAGCGCAGGTTCTTATGCAGTGAAAAGCGCAGATGGCATCGATTCTATTCATCCTTTACTGTCTTCCCAATTATCCGCTTTTTTATCCAATAATTCTTTACTTCCGGAAGGGATTACATTTAACCTAGGAAAAGTTAAGCAGGGAAGTATCAATGAAGATTCTTCAGATTATTATTACACTCGATCTTATAATCATTTCATCTCTTGGAGTAATTCTAACGACGGAATTTGGAATTTTCCTTCGGCTAAGGATTGGGCTATGAGTTCAGAATTGCAATCGGGAAAAATTCCATTTAATTTGTTTCCCGGGCCCCTTTCTATTTTTTATCAATCACTTTATCCAGAAGATAATCCTAACTATCCTCACGACGACAATTCCTGGCCGAGAGTAGTAGAACAATATCAAGGCGGAGAGATTGGAACCGCTTTCGGGCACATCTTTCATCTGATTTGTGATGCTACCGTTCCAGCCCATGCCCGTTTAGATCCTCATTATGGAGAATTCCCTTTTTTAGAGCAGTTAATTGAGGGAAGCGAATTACATAGTTTATGGCCCACCGATCTTATGGAAGTCTGGACCGACGAACATAAATTTGAGATTATGAACCAATTAACCCCTAAATCCGAGAATGTTCCATCACCGGGATCTTTGCCAGAATTATTCGAAGACCTAGCTTATTTTACCGGTTCTAATTTTTATAGTGATAATAGTGTTGATGGCACAGTAGTTGGATTAACTGAAGTGATGGAAGGGAACAAAAAATATTTTGTTAAAGAAGTGGAAGGAAAGAAAGTTCATGTATTGCGGGAAGGATTTCTTACCGATTTCCCGGATACAACTTGCCTTCAGGACATGTGGAAAGTTCTGGGCACCAAATCTTTAGAGTACGGAGCGGCAGCCTTGAATTTACTTGCGGAGGACCAACCCGTTGAACCACCCGAGTGCACTAACGAATGCGATTACGGACAAACTACTTGTAAAGACAATAATGTTATGACTTGTACCAATAACGACCTGGATGATTGCAGAGAATGGACCCCCGCAGTACTCTGCGGCAGCGGACAAGTCTGTAAAGACGGCGATTGTGTGGAGGAAGGGACGGATTGCATTTCACACGATTACCAAGATTGCGGAAGTAGTACTGCTATCAATTGGTTTGATTCCTGCGGAAACATTGAAGAGGTAGTGAAGAACTGCACGGGTGGGTATTATTGTTCTAATGGTAATTGTGTTACTGAAGGTGATAAATGTAGTTTGGATTCGTGTATCAAAATAATTGGTGCGACCCCGTCAGAAAAATGCGATACGGGGTGTGAATTATTCATTATTGATCATCCAGTTATATCTGGATGGTATGTTGGGGGTTGTTTAAAAACTTGTAACACCAACAATGATTGTAACCAGTATCTCAGTTTAACCTGCCAATATAACCCAATAGATGAAGATAGCACAAAAGTATGTCTCCCCACTGACGGTGATCCTAATTGTAAAGCTGGATTCTCATCCATTCATAATGATCTCTGCGTAAAAAATAATAATCCCCAACTATCTGCGCTTGCTAACCTTTCCAATGCATCCAATTATTTTTGTTATAGTGATGAATGTCCAGCAATCAGTTGCCCTCTTCCCCCATAAAAGAGCGAATTTTTTTTTGAAAATAATAATACTTTCATCAAACTTACTTTAAGTGAAGTTATTTCTAAATCAACCCTCTTCGCAATATTTATAAACTAAAAGTATTTGATTTATCATATATATAATATGATTAAAAAAAGAGGCTGGATTGTATTAGTTTTAGCTTTATTTCTATTAATCATCCAGTTCAGCCAATCTCCCGCAGAGGTTGGCGGCTGTTATGTTTATCCTAAAGCTAGCGCAGACCTCTATTGTCAGGGTGGAATTTTAGACACTGAAGCTAAAGTAGATTGTGATTCCAAAACCGGTTGCAATATGAAAGAACATTTCCTTCCCGGTTCTGATTGTTCAGAATTAACCGTTTGCGAAGAAGTAACTTGTAGTATAGACTGCCAATCCCATCCCCAAGGCAAGTGCGAACAATTGGGGGGAACTAAAGTTAATGAAGAAGATTATTCTTTATATTGCAATCCCGGCTGCTGTAAGATTGCAGATAAGTTCTGCCAATTCAATCTGCTCAAGGCCCAATGCGATGATAAGGCTAAAAAATTAGGCCTCTCCGACCCGCTCCAAATTATTTTTGATAATAAGCTCGGAATGAATACTGACCAATGCAATAATCTTTATTGTAAAGTCCAGCTAGAAAAAGTAGAATTAACGGTTTTGGTTCAGGACTCTGCTGCTCTTCCCATACCAGAGGCCCAGATCCTTCTGCAGGGGACTACCTTCAGCGGAGCTACGGATAATTCTGGAAAATATCTTTTTACCAACTTGAATCCGGGAACATATTCTATCAGCGTTTCTGCTCCAGATTATTCTCCTGCCTCGGCAGTGATCTCTATCTCTCCCGGGGAGAAATTAGAACAAACTTTTACTTTAACTAAATTAGAAGGCATCGGTGAAATTAAGGGTACAGTTACCGATTCTGCTAAGGCCCTAGCTCAGGTCACTATCTCCTGGAGCGGTCCAGTAAGTGGTCAAATTTTAAGCAATGATTTAGGCGAATATTCTATCCCTTCTTTACCTAAAGGAAATTATCTTCTAACCGCCAGTAAAATTGGTTATACTTCTGTAACTAAACCTTTTCCTCTTACCGCCGCAGGTTCTTTTCCCCTATACTTTACTCTAACCCCTGCAGCTGCCCAGAGCATCTCAGGAACAGTTTATTTAGATTCAAATCATAACCTTCTTTTAGATCCAGAAGATAAATCTGTCTTCGGAGCTAATCTCTATTTGGATGGGGTCTTTAAAGGCAATTCCCAATTTCCAGGAGGAACTTTCTCTCTAATGGTAGCCAGTGGAACCTATAAAGTAACTGTAACTTATTCGGATTATAACTTCGAGCAGACTATTACCCTTGCTGAGGGCCAGAGTCTGGAAAACCAAAAATTCCTATTAACCAGCTATTTAGGAGAATGCACCGAACCGGGAACAGAAAAAGCAGTAGAGATATTTTCTGCTAAGCCCGTTCCTGGAGAAAAAGTCATTAAATTAGAATGGTCTAAACCCTGTCCGGAGGTAACTGGCTATCTCATTGAAAAATATGCAGGTGAGATCAAGTTAGATGATCTCCTAGCCTCTCCTGCAGAAAATTCTTTATCCGACCCTGAAGTAGACTGGGGAAAAGATTATACCTACAAAATTATCGCTTATTACGATAAAGGTAGAATAGCAGTAAACGAAAATTCCCTTACCCTCAATGTTGGAGATAAGCGTTGTGCCGGACATTATCATACGGATACAAATATTTGGGACAGTTTTTGCCTGATTGGAGATATAGAAACTAAACAAAGAACCTGGACTTGTAATAATGATAACCAATTACAATATGTGCTTGAGTGTGAAGGTGCATATTACTGTTCTGAGATTACCGCTACTGAAGCCATCTGCGCTAATGCTGGTGGTTGTGGCCTATCTGCCCAGCAGGCAGACCCTTTCGGATTATATTATTCCCGGGCAAAATGTTATGGCACTCCCACTCCTGAAGATGGTGTAGCTAACTTCTGTTATTTTGATTTTACCGACACCATTGTCAACCAATGTAAAGATTGCACCAAGATCGACAGTTGTTTTAATTATAAAAGTAAAGACGCCTGTGAGATTAACAGCTGTCTGGGCAGCGAATGCCAGTGGGTCGATAGTGGTTCTAATGCCCAACAATTAGTAGATTACAGTTTGATCAATCTGCCCGTTTTAGTTACAGCAGAGACCGGCGCTGGCTATTGTGTAGAGAAAGATTATGATTCAGACCAGTTTTGCAGTTTATGCGGTCCAAGCAATCCTCCCTCCAGCTTGTTTGAAAATTATTACTGTACTGCCGAGGTCTGTTCAGGACTGGGCCGTTGTTTCTCAGCTTTCAATTTAGATTTATGTTCCAGCTGTGGAGAATTTCCTACTGAAACCAGCAATTGTTACGCCTACAATACCGAGATGGAATGTACTGCCCAGCAAAATGTAGGTAAAAACGTTTATGAAGAGATTTCTCCTTCCCAAGATAGATGCGGCTGGGAAAAATGTTTATGGACCGGCACCAGTACCGGATTCAGCAAGAATACCTGTGTTAAAGATGCTAATGCCGATAGCTTTTCTGACTGTGAAATCTTTGTTAATCCCAGCGAACAGCAAGCCTGTAAGTTAGATCATTCTGCCCCTAAAACCCAGCTTCAAAATTCAGGAATCGGGGTTATTTCTTTCCTGACCCCCGAAATAGTTTTTAACGGAAATGATGGATATCATACCCTGGGCAGCCAGAAAAATTCTCTGAAAGAGTTAAGCTACTGTTTAACTTCTCCGGAAATAGACCAATGTTTCGTTAAAGATGGAATCAGCCCATACCAAAAAATAGATTATTCTGGAAAGGGATTAACCGAGTCCATCTCAGTAAATTTGATTACCTCTACTTTTTTAGAGGGCAAAAACATTCCCGGAGAGACCCACCTCTTAAAATTTTATTCTATGGACAAATATTTCAATCAGGAAAATCCTCAGAAGACTTTCGTTTATATTGACAATGTTCTACCCGATTTTGAGATTAATGAAGATATTCAAACCCAAGGAGACACTACTGCTTTATCCGTTTATCTTACCGGAACTAAAGAGATCATCAGCTGCGATTTCACTTTAAATCAGATCTTGCCCGCGGGAAGTTCCAGCTCTGTATCGGTACCTAGGGAAGAGCAGGTTAAAACTGTCTTTTTCCAAAATCTTAAAGGAATAAAGTATACTCTGAATGTTACTTGTACTGATGATGCTGGAAATCAGAATTCTAAGCCGGAAGAGTACATCTTTGATCTGGAAAAGAAGATCGAGATCACTTCCCCCAAACCTAAAGAAATTTTATCTCAGACGGAAATCTCTTTCCAGGCCAATACTATAGCCGGAGCCAGCTGTGCTCTCTACCTTTCCTCAACTAACCAAAAAGTAGCCGATTTTTTGAGCGATGAAACCGGTAAAGTGCATACCTCCCCAGCAATCCCTGGATTCTACGAAAAGACTTACGCCGGTGAATACAAGATAGTTTGTAGTGAGTTGCTCAATCCCGAGATAACTTATGAAGATTATTATGATTTCCAGATAGATTTCACCCCTCCCCAAACCCAAATCTATCTTAAAGAGGGGATCCGAGAAGAACAGCCTAAAGAATATGGTTGGCAAGAATATTTCATCCAGACCGTAAATGTAACTTTTGAATGCTCTGCGGAAGGGTTTGAATGTGATAAAACTTATTATTGTCTGGGAGAGGGTTGTGAAGTTATTAATAATCCTAATTATGCAGAATATACTGCTACTTTAGAACTCACCGCCTCTAATAAAATCTGTTATTATTCTATCGATCTAGGAAATAGTCCCGTTTATCAACCGCTTTGCGGAACTGTTAAAGTTGAAGGTTATGGCATCACTTTAGAAAAACCAGAAGCCTATACCTATCAGGAAGAGATTTGGGGCTTTAGCCATCTTCCTAATTTTGATTTCCAATTCTTCACCAAAGTGCCGACCCAAGAATGTAAATTTGATTTCGTTTCCGGGTATGATTATGAAAATATTCCTCCGCATAAAGCTAAAACCATTAATACTGAAAGAAAATATTTATTTTCAGCTTTCCCAGAAAGCGTCTTTTCTTCTTATCCAGAAAGTTGTGCAGATACTTCCAGTGAAGAATGTATTAAAACTTTATTTGTAAAATGCCAAGATTTGGATGGAATCGTCGGTCCCGAACAGAAGATTTACCTAGAGTACGATCCTTCAGCTCCGAAAATATTAGACGCTTACGCCCAGCCTGATCCAGTTCTGGAAGGAGTTTCTACCGAATTATTTACTGTAACTGATGATAAGACCATTTGCCGCTACAGCGATGCTTCGGAAGGAGCAGGCAGCCAGGAGTATGCTAATATGGAATATTCATTCCCCGGAACTGCTGAAAAAGTTTTAGACACTTTTCATCAAGCTACTTTCGCACTTAATTTCTTGGGCGCAACTAAAGATTATACTTTATTTAGTCAATGTCAGAACGGAGCTGGAGATTTATCTGAACCAGCAGAGATTTTTTTCTCCGTAGATTATTCCCAGTTAGGATACATCGTCGAGGGCTCCTTATTCCCTGGTGGTTATATCTTCGATAAAGAGATCACTCTTTATGCTGAAACATCTAAAAACGCTTATTGTTCCTATGATCTAGGAGACGGCTATTTGTCCTTTACAGATGGTCAGGGAGAAAAATTACATTCAGTTTTAGTCAGCAGCCTGGAAGAAGGAGATTATCTCATCCCGGTGAAATGCGTTATGGGAGATCATCTGGCTTATGGAGAGATTAAATTTAAGATAGATCTGACCGCCCCAACCATCAGCAAAGTAGAAGACGGTAATCGTACCTGCGGTAGTGAGTACCTCAACATCATGGTTTATACTGACGATTTAAACGTCACTAAATATATTTATGAAATCTATTCTGCAGGAAAAGTAAAAGAGCAGAAATTAAATTATTCTAAAAGCGGAAATCTTTCTAATCCTACACTCGGCCTCAGCAAGAATAATCAATCTTTGAACCAATCTCCAGCTTCCCCGCCCACTCTTCCCGGACTAGAACTTGCTCCGGGAACTTTAATGCTTAGTGGAGAGGTTGGTCCAGGATTACCTTTATTGATTCCTACTAATAATCTCACTCTCAATAATACTTATAAAATCAAAGTCAAGGCCACTGATGCTGCCGGTAATGTAGGTAAGTTTATAGAAAGTGACGGAGTGGCTCTAGTAGAGAGCAACTATTCCCTCTGTCTTATTGATAATACTGCACCGGAAGTAACTTTCTCTATCAATGATAGCTCTTGTACTTTAACTAGTGTAGAAATGTTCTGTACCGACAATTCTGGCTGCAAAAAAGTATTCTACGGGAAACAGGGAACTTCGGATTTATGCCAAGCAAATGAAACTTACCAAGGTAAAAAGATTAATCTCGATAAGTCCGGCTGGCTGTGTTATTATGTAGAAGATTATAACGGAAATAATCATACCGATAAAAAGAAGATTGGTTTCTCTGACGCAGATGGAGACGGGATTAAAGATAGCTGCGATAATTGCACTCTTACCACTGCCAGTAAGATTGTAAATAAAGAAGGCTGTGCAGACGGAGAAGTTTCTTCAGCAGGTAAAAAAACCGATACTGACGGAGATGGCCTGCCTGATTCATGGGAAAAGAATTATGATGCTGAGAAATGCGCCTTGAATTACGCCAGCCCAGATTCAGATGATAATGGAGTAGCTGACAATTTTGAGGATTATGATCAAGACGGTTATAACAACCACGAAGAATATTTGTACAATTCTAATCCTTGCCTGGCTGATGCTGCTGGAAAAGAGAAAGATAAATTCAAAGAGGGATTAGAAAAACAGAAACAGGAAAAAGAGAAAGAAGCAGGATTAATACCCCCTGATGCAGAACCGAATTATCTGGCTTGGATTTTCTTGCTCTTGGGATTGTTATTGATGGGAGCAAGCAGCGGCTATTTAATCTACTACTACTCCTATTCTCCACTAGGTAGAGCCGGTCCAGGCAAGCCTGGCTTTGGTCCAGCTTCTAGTCGGACAGCTCCCAGCGCTAAACCAGGAATCGTTGATGAATGGAAACAGAAACTATTCCAGCTCAGGAAAGCCAAAGAAGAAAAACAGAAACTGACCCGAAGGAAAGAACTTTTCGGAGAGTTCGGAAAAAGTTCTCTTAAGATCCCCCATATTGCGGAGATCTTATCCCAGAAAGCGCCTCATTTAGATAAGCTTCAGGATCTGGCCCAGACCTATACTGAGCATAAAGATGAGATCAAGCCGGGATTAAGAGCGGAGGAGAAAGGCATCTTTAACCGCCTTGAATCCATCGCTAAGAAGAGTACAGATAAAGATATTAAAGATGTGGTTGATGTTGAGGAAGCGAAAGATATCTTCTCCCAATTAAAAGATTTGAGTAAAAAGAGGAAGAAGTAAATTGGCTCCCTACTTATTTTTTGGAAAGAAAGCAATAGGTATAGAGCAAGTCTTTGTCTTTATGATTGCAGCTTTAACCTTTGCTTTGATCATGATTTTCGGCTATAAAGCCATCTCTGGTTTTTTAGAGAGCGGAGAGGAAGTGGAATTCGTCCAGTTTAAGAATAATTTGGAAGGGGATATTAAAACAATTTACACTGAATACAATTCTGTTAGGATCAAAGAGTTTGATCTTCCTGCCAAATTTCAACAGGTCTGTTTTGTGGATATGGATTATTCCTGGGAAGACCACCCAGATGAATTACAACAATTATGTGCTACAGATCTTGCCGCTTGTGAACTGGTAGAGGAAGCAAGATTGGGCCTTAGCGAAGGCAGATGCGAAACAGGTTATGGGTGTGTAGACCAAAACGTCTTTTTAAAACCACAGGCTGCAGTTCCGATTAAAGTTTATTTGATTTCCATTTTGGGGGACGACGAAGAGCCGGGAGGATTCATCTGTCCGCCCATTAACGCCGGCTCATTCTCTTTAGTTTTGGAAGGTAAAGGAGACCATACAGAATTATCTAACTCTTAAAATGAGAACCGGAAAAAAATCCCAAGTCGAAATCACATTCAACTGGATCTATCTTTTGATCGCTGGAGCAGTAATCTTATTGTTCTTTGTGGGTATAGTGGTAAAACAAAAAGTTGTTGCCGAAGAGCAGTTAGCCTCTGAAGTGGTCGAGGTGATGGACACTATCTTTGCCGGAGCCGGAGTTTCAGAAAAGACTAAGAACTTTATTGACACTTCCGGTCTGGCAGATTATACTCTTTATTTTAATTGCGAGATAGATTCGCAGGGTAAAAGCCTGAGCGAATTTGGAATTAAAGAAAAAGGCAGCTCGATTCAGAGCAGGATCGAGCCGATTTTCTCTCCTCAAGAGCTTAAAGCCACCAAGATGGTTCTCTGGAGTTTACCTTATAATTTTCCGTTTAAAGTGGTTGACAATTTGTTGGTCACCTCTTTAAACACTAAATATTTTATTCTTAACAGCCAGGATAAATTTTTCGAAGAGTTCCTCAATGCTATTCAAGGGTTTAATGTAAAAGATATTCCGGACCTATCTTTCATCAATCCAGAAAATAATTTTCAGATCAGAATTATTGATTTAGACGGCTTATTCATTAAAGAAAATCAGTTTGTTTCCGATTCTTTACTTCCCCTAGAAGACGATAAAGTTACTGCCCTAGTTTTTACCGGACCAAACCAGATTACTTATTACCAAAAGCAGGGAGCCCAATGGAAAAAGATGCATCCCCACCCCATAACTATCATCTCTATCGCCAAAGAAAGAGACGCTGCTAAATATGCAGCTATTTTCTCTGCTAATGATCAGACCTATCAATGCAATATGCTCAAAGCTTTCCAGCGCCTACAATATTTGTTAGAGATTTACGAAAAGAAAGCTAAGGAGATGAACCAATATTATTTGGATAACCCGGGATTGGGATTCAGTAAAGACTGCCCCCTCTATATCCAAGGGCCCTACAGTTTAGAAGACGGGAAAGAAACCAGTTTATTCATCGCCCTAGATATAGAGGGGGCAGTCTTAGGCGCCTGTCTAATTAAACCAGAATTTTGCAGTGGATTGATTAGTCCAGCCCAACAGCTTCAGCAGGTTAACCGCGACTTGGGAGAGAAAGGAGATTGCCTAACTTTATATTAAGTCAAAATAGAAAAAAACCAAGATTTAACCAAGATCCAGCCAAAATAAAAAAATGAATCCAAACAAAAAAGCCCAGATCCGCCTCAACGAGACCATCGCTGTACTTTTCATCTTCTTTGTTCTGATCCTTTTCGGAATAATCTTCTATTATCAATACCAAAAAATCGCTATTAAAGAGAAACAGGAAGAGCTGCTCGCCTCCCGAGCCATGGAAACCACTTTAAAGACCCTCTTCATGCCGGAATTAGTCTGTACCAAAGGAGAAGCCCAGGCCGAAGATAATTGTCTGGATGTAATCAAACTCAATGCTGCCGATGAAACTTTCCAAAAGCATCTGGGCGATTATTATTTTGAACTATTCTCTTTTGCTAATATTACTGTGCAGGAACTTTACCCCCATCCAGAAAATATTTATTATCTTTATAATAAAGAAAAGACCACTGTACTTGAAAATGGTATGATTCTTCCTGCCTGGAGCCAGAAAGAGTCCACTTATTTTGTCGTTTCCCTCAAGAATGAGATTAATCCTGCCGGCCAGTCTCAGTACGGTTATGGTTATCTGAAAGTAGAGGTTTACTCATGAAAAGAATTAAATTACCCAAACTGGGCAAAAAAGCCCAGATGGAGATTATCGGATTAGTAGTTATTGTGATCTTAATTGCTCTAGGCATGCTCTTCATGGCCAAATTCGCTTTAAAAGAAGATCCTCAGAAAAAGATTTTTACCAGGAAAGGTCTGGCTTATAGCTCTTTAAGTGCAGTACTAAAAACTACTATTACTGATACTGAATGTTCTACCGATTTCGCTCAACTAGTCCATCCCCAGATGGGAAAAGACCTTTTAGAAGATTGTGCTAAGTATTATGCTTATAGTCCGGATGGCTACTCGCTTTATCGTTGTCAAAGTGTTTTGGATCAGGAAAAGAAACATAGCTGTATTTTCGTCAATGAAACCATCACCAGACTTTTAACCGATAGTTTAGGTGCTTGGAACAAGAATTATGAGTTTAAAGCCTGGCTAGTTAAAGTTAGTGAAGAAAAGCCGCTTCTTTTAGTCGGCCCGATTAAGTCTGGTAAAGGCTGCACTAAAAAAGATCGGGACAGTTCCGGAATCTTTCCTATCCATACCGATGTCGGATTGATTGAAACTGAGCTGGTTTTGTGCGATTAACCCCTGCCGGTTTCAAACCTATAGCAACATTTATATATTAAATTTCTTTCTTTTGTATAAATACTATTTTAAATAAAAAACGAGGTGAGATTAATGAAATTAATGAAAAAAGGGCAAGGGATGTCTATTAATGTGATTATAATAGCTGCTTTAGCTTTGATTGTTTTAGTAATTTTGGTAATGGTCTTTACCGGAAGGATCGGAATTTTCGAAAAAGGATTATCTAAAGAAGGTAAAGCAGAGTTGGTAGCCATGCGTATTACTTATGGAGATTGCGCTCCTACCGCTACTTCCGAAGCTAATTTCGATCTAGGGTTCGGCCAGGCAGAATCTTTAGAAGCTAAAGAATTAGCTAAAGCTAATTTCAAAGACGAGATTAGCAGATGCAAATCTTCTCAGGATAAAACCGGCTGTGAATCTAACGGATGCCGATGGAGTTAAGTTAAAATGAAAAAAGCTGGCGCAGAGATGTGGTGGATCATCATCGGGGCAGTGATTGCGTTGGTGGTCTTGATCATCTTGATGGTCATGTTCACCGGGAAGACTAGCTTGTTAGAGCAAGGATTGATTAGTTGCGATAGTAAAGGAGGAAGATGCGAGTCTTGTCAACCCGCGATTAGTGGATTTGGTGGAAATGATTGTAGCGCGGTCTGTGATAATCTTCAAGGAGGAGATTATTCTTATAGTTCTGTATTTAGTTGTAACCCTAAAGAAAGTACGGGCTGTTGTATAGGAACTAAAGACATCTAAATATGGTCCTCGCCAAAAAAGCAGAGGCAGACTCAGCAACTATCGCCAAGTTAGCCATAACTATTGCCGTAATCATCTTGGGCCTAGCTTTTATCTATTTTGTCTTAAAGCTAAAGCCAGATCTCTTACCATAAATAAAACATGAACAAAAAAGGGATGGAAATGTGGGAAATTATCGGTTTGATTTTAGCGGTAGCTTTCCTCCTTTTTTTGATAGTTTGGTATGGTCTTCTGGATAATGATTTGGGTGGATTATTAACTAAATTAGGTGATCTCTTATAAAATGGAAGGCGTAACTAAAATTGTTCTTTATCTCATTCCTATTGCTTTCTTAGTTTTAGCTTTCTGGTTTTATTATTCTCCTGAACAAGGGTTCGATAAACTTAAAACCGTAGTCAAAGGAATCCAGGATTATGTTCCTGAGATTAGCGGATTTGGAGATAAAATAAATGCAACTCCCGTAGACATTCCTCCTGAACACAAACAAGCAGTTAATTCTTTAACTGATAGTATTAATCTGATGTTAAAAAGTCCCAACCAAAACTGTTTCCATCAATATAACGGCGTCCAGGAATTAGGAGAATACGGTACTTCTCTGATTTTTGAGCACAGCGAAGGGAAAACTACGCTGTTAGTTTACAGCGGGGCTGACAGCAGACAATTGATCACAGACTTAACTACCGATTTTGAGGACATGATTCCCTGCGTCATCGCCGGAAGCAGCGCCATTACCAAGAATTTCGATCAAAGATTCTTAAACGATAAAACCGAATCTTCCAATTATTTTAATCCCGTGGAAAAGATTACTATCGCTTATAATCTCGAAGGACTAAACGAAAATAGGATAGATTATGGCAACGGCTTTAAAGATTTCGAAGGTCAATTCTGGCTTTTTACTCCTGATAATAAACAAATCTGTTTTTTCCCCACCATAGATGGCGATGCAAATTGTGATGGCAGCTCCCCAGATGGTCTTGATGATGACTGTTTCCAATATTCAGATGAAGAAGGGATCAATTATCAGGTGATCAATAAACAATTAATCGAATGTTAAGATTAACTAAAGGTTAAGTTAAAAAGTGAAGTAGAATCAGTGATTAAAAATGAAAAAAAGAGGTATTGCTGCCGGCCAGTTGGTAATAATTATGATTACTTTAGTTGCTTTTGTTTTAATCGCGGGAACAATTTCCCGTTTTATCTCTAAAGCCGAAGGTAAAGAGGCAGAAATAATCTGTCATGACAGTTTAGCTTTGAAAGCCAATACTAAATTGGATATAGGTATTAAAGACATCTCTACTCCCGCTTTATGTAAGACTTTAGACAAAAAGTTTTCTGCCAGTACCCAAGAAGAAGCCATGGATTTTATGGCTTTGGCCATGGAACGCTGCTGGTGGATTTGGTTGGAAGGGCAGTATGATGAATTATTTGGTTCTAGCGTCATATCTGTCTCTAAAGATAAGACTAAATGTTTTGTTTGCTCAACTTTAATTTATGAGGAAGGTCCGGCCTTTAGTAAATTAGATTTTTTAAACAATCTTAATCAAATAAAGTCAAAATATCGCGGCGGGGGAAGTATTTTATCCTATATTCAAGAAAATGGCTATACCCACATCATTGAAGAATCTTTCAATTCCCAAAACGTTTATGCGGTAGTTTTTGCTAGTAATATCGATGAAAATTTTTGGACTACCAGCGGCAGTAGGTCGATGGGTTTTGAGATTCCTTACCATCAAAACGGAATCTGGCTCTTGAGCATGAACCGTCTCGAAGCAGCCCAGCCATGTTATTATCAACCGGATATCGCTGGAGAATAAGAGGTGAATAATTATGATAAACAAAAAAGCAACAACATCAAAAGTAATCGGGGTTATAATCTCTTTAATCTTTGCAGTAATAATAATTCTAGTTGTAATCCCTTGGGTTGTTTCTAGCTTTCAGAAATTAAATCCCATCGATGAGATGGGAGACTGCGATCGGGATAATGTAAATAATTTTAGAGATAAATGTCCTTGTTTATCCACTAAAGGAGTAGAAGAAGAAAAACTTCCCGGCTGCCCGCTAGGCACCAGTCCCGATGAAGCAGATTATGATACTAAAAGCTGTAGTTATTTTGTCTCTAAAAGCAATCCCGACAATTTTGTACCTAAATGCGATCAAGACGATGAAGATTTATGTATGACCAAATGCGATAAAGTTAATGGAGAATTGCCTGACTTGCCTGAATCTGCAGGAAAAGGTATTGCCGGAAATTATGATTTAGGGATTAAAGAATTTAGTTTATCAGTTGCAGCTGAATCAAAGCCGCTGGTGAATAATCAATTGGATTTAGACCTTAAAGGTGAGGAAAAAGCAGAATTAACTTTAGAGCCGACAATCATCAATTATGGGGCAGATGCAGCCAACCTTCCTTTTTACCTTGGATTAAAAATTTGCAGTTCTAAAAACAAGAAAGAATGCACTTCTGCAACTTTAACTTCAGGAACTTCCGGAAACAAAGCCTGGTCACTTAAAAATCTTGGTGCAGGAGAGAGTAAAAAGTTAGAAAAACAAACCTTCCAGATCGGCTTAGGAGATTATTGCGATGGTCAAGGTGATACTGGCTGCTTTGTTAAAATAGTTGTCGACAGCGAGAATAATCTTGCCGAAACCGAAGAATTCAATAATGAAAAATCTTTCTTTTTAGTTTTGTCAAATAAAAAGATGAAAGAGGGAACTTTTACTAAATATAAAACTATAGAATTAGTGCTTGACGCTGATGGTGATGCCACTCCTCAAGATAGCCCCATCTCTCAGATGTGCCCTGGCTACATCGGCCAGAAAAGCGATTCTGATGGCTTCGGTTGTGATAGTGCCGGTTTTGAAGCGCCAAACTTCGCATATAATTGCGAGAGTGGAGAATTTCCCAGCGAAAAAGAACCTTTCTCTCCAGGAAAAGGCTGTTTACTGGTAGTTTCAGAAGAAGATGAGATGGATTATGATTGCGGCTATGCCGGAGCAGAAAACGGAGTGATTATTGATCGTTTAACCCCGAATAAAATTACTTCATTTAAAACCCCCTTCTTAAATACGGATGGAACTGATGCTGCCAATGCTTTGACCTACAAATGGAAAGCTTTAGAGAGCGGTTCTTTGCTCTCTAAAGCTGATCAATGGCATCTTTGCGATACTAAAGCTAATTTTCAGTCTGTGATTATCAATGAAGTTAGCTTTATCTGTAAAGAAAAAAGATGGATTAAAAATTAATTTTTTATTATTATTAATTTTAAATTAATGAATTCAAATGAGACCGTTAAACAAGAAAGCGATCATGGTAGATTTTTTAGTTACTATACTCTTGGCCATCATCATCTTTGCTCCCGCTTGTTATGTTAGTTCAACTTATTTTCGTTTAAGCGACCAATCCAAACAGAATTTTATTGATTTTGTGAATAAAGTTAAAGAGGTAGAAAAAACTTCAGACAGCCATAAAACTGCCCTGTTAATCCTAGATGAGGGCACGGCCATAATTTATTTCGAACCTGACCAGAAAGAATTAATCGTAGATGTAGACTCAGAATTTCCAAATATAGATTATCAGATGATTTTTGTTAATCCTCAAGTTTGTTCTCCAGGGAAAGGTTGTTTATGTTTGTTTAGAGAACCAGAATTTGAATTAATGGAAACTGCCCGATATAAAGCTACTGAAGTTAAACCTTATTGTCAAGAGTTTTCTTTACCTTTAAAAGTAAATCTTTGTGGTTTTGGCAATCCCCATGAGGTTTTATCTTACACCTGTTCAGGAGGATTTTTAATTGAACGCCATCTAGCAGCAAAATCTAACTGGGATACTGACTCTTACTATGAAGTAGCCAGAAGAACCCAGATAAGTTTATCTAATCAGGGGGATATGATCTTATTCACTAAAGATGAACCAGAAAGCCAGTAGTATTCTCGTCATGATCTTTGAGATTATAGTAGTTTGCATCGGGATATATATCACTATTAGTATCGCCCATGCCTATGGCAGTTCGCTTTTGACTGCAAAAATAAATTCTGCAGAGGATATTAAAATGATGATAAACACTTTAGCAGCAGTTCCTGGAGATGCTTTGGTAGAATATCCTAAAAACGTTACTGAATTTTCATTCATTTTAACTCCTAATAGCGTCTCTGTCTTTGAAAATGAACAGACTGATCAATCTCCTGCAGTTAGAGCTTTCTTCTTGCCTCAAGGTTATACTGCTGAAGGTTCAGTCATTCGAATTTCCCCCATCTGTCTAGAAAAAAAATCAAAGAGGATTATTTTAGAGGCCTGTCCTCAACAAGAATAAACCCCACAAAATGAATCATAAAGCCCAGTTTGATCTCGCCAGGAAAACCATCTATTGGATGATTGCCGGAGTGATTATTACTGCGGTAGTCTTTTCTTTTGCAGTAGTCATCGCCCAATACAAAAATAATCTTACTAAAATCCCCCCGGAATTAGATGCAGAATTGATCGCTTTAAGATTTGTTAATCTTCCGGAATGTTTCGCTTATTTAGATTCCGAGACTAACTCACTTCATCCCGGAGTGATTGACCTAGCCAAGTTTACCAATGAACAGATGTTAAAATGTTACCGCACCGATGCTCAAACTGGAATTAAAACCCTCAATTTCCGCATGAGATTAAAAGGATTGAATCAAGAAGTAGCTACCAACTATTATTTCAACCAAGACGATTTTACTTTGTTTAAAGAGGTCTTGGTAAAATCAAGTTCAGAGAGTTCGGATTTAGTGCCCGACTTATTAATCATTTATGTCCAGGAGAAGATTTAACCATGAAATCACTAGGTAAAAAAGGAATGATGGACGACTTGTTCGATTTCTTTTATACTATTATTGCTGGATTATTCTTACTCTTTTTTATTAGTTTAGCTTTAACCGGAGGAATCGCGGAAAGTCAGCAGAAGTCTATTGATCAAATCGCTGGTTTTCATCAAAAAGATATCGCTCTTAACCATCTCGCCGTCCAGGTTGAAGAGGGGACCAATATTCCGGCTGAGGAAGTTGACTCTTTGATTGCCGAAAGCAATCTCTGGAAAGAAAAAGTTATTACTGGCTGTTGGGATTATCAAAGTAGTACTGATTGCCTTACTGATCCTGCCCAGATCACCAAAGGATTATGTAATTGGGTCGAAGAAGAGGAGGTTTGTTTTCGTAAATAAATTATCGAAATTTAAATCCATAGTTAAATTTACAAACCAAATAAAATGAATAAAAAAGCCACTATGATTCATTGGATTATTTTAGGAGTTTTAATTGCCTTAGGAGTATTCTTTTTAGCCAGCAAATGGAGCAATGTCGGGATCGAAGTTAAAGGCCAATGGCAATTGGATTTTTTAGAACAGAATTATCTGGAAGCAAAAAAAGAGCAATTGAAGACAGAGATCGTAGCTCGAGAGATTGTTTCTGAAATCGCCTTAAAATTAGCTTCTCAAAGCGGATTTATTGAAGATTCTCCCTGCGGTAAAGTTTCCGGTTCTGGTCCAGTTTTAGATTATAATCTCTGGAACAAAGCAGAAGAAAACTGTTTCCCAGATATTATTAAGAATGTTGCTGAATTAGCTGACCAAAAATTCAAAGAAAAGTTGCCTCAGAAAGAATATTCTGACTTTAAATTTAAGAATAATTTCTTTTTGGCTACCGGGAAAAATCAAGCTACCGTATCTAAAGTAGGAACTTACGGGTACAATTCTGATCTTGCCCTTAACTTAGGCTATTCTTTTGAAGAATACGATTTACTGAAATCTCAAGCTCAAATTTTAATTAATTCCTGTAAGAACCAAAAAGAGTTATTATCCTGCCTGGACCAGCAAAAACAAGTTTATTGGCATTACTCTTCCTGCGAGAAAGAACAGAAACCATCTTCGGCAGAAAGAATCATCTCTTTTTGCGTAGAAAGTCCTAATCTAGGAACAGTTCAAGCAGGAAATAATTCCAAAAAGATAATACAGTACCATATCGTTTTAGATTTCACCCCCGGCCAAGCCCTAGCCGTAACTGGAATTAAAGTAGCTAAATCCAACGGCAAACATCAAATTACCTTCGAGCAAGATACTTTAGCTGAAGGTTATCGTTTACATTACACCAACTGGCCGGAAGTAGCGAGCAAGTCTGGCTTATCCGCAGATGTTTTCTCGAATATGCCCAGCGCAGAAGGGTTTGGCTATTTCCATCAGAGCGTAGAATTATCTAATCCCCAGACTGATAATTGTCCCTCAGAAAAACAGTCTAATACTATTTACCTCTGCGGTAAGGAATTAATTTACCTTTTGGAAGATAATACTTTAGATAAGGATAAAGAATATTGGTTCGGATTAGCTAGTGTTAAGGAAAGGAAAGAATCTGAGATAGCAGCTTTTATTCAGAATTGAACTTCTTATATCTTCCATAACCAAAATCCTTATATAACCTCCATTTATCTATTTAATTATGTTTAAAATACCTCTAGCCGAAATTAAAGAGAAAATCGTCAGTTCTGGAAAGCTTACCCTTCAAGATTTAGATGTTAAAATTAAGGTAAAAATCAACGAATTATCTGGCTTGATTAGCGAAGAAGGCGCAGCCCATATTATCGCTAATGAGTTAGGAATAGAATTGATTAACCAAAATCGGGATAAATTAAAAATTAAAGAGATTTATATGGGGATGAAGAATGTCTCGGCCGTAGCTAAAGTAGTCAAGAAATTTGAGATCCGTGAGTTTGCTAAAGGAGAAAATAAAGGAAAAGTGGCCAATTTGATTGTGGGAGATGAAACCGGTACTCTGCGCTTGGTGCTTTGGAACGATCAGACTAAACCTTTCGAAAAATTAAACGAAGAAGATATTATTTTGATCAAAGACGCTTATGTTAAAGAGAATAATGGCAGCAGAGAGCTGCATCTGGGAGAAAGAGGAGAATTAGTAATCAATCCTAGCGGAGAAAAGATTGAACGGGTGCGCCAGGGTTCAGCTTTCGAAAGGAAAACTATCGGGGAATTGAAAGACGGGATTGATAATGTGGAATTGTTAGGTACAGTAGTGCAGGTATTCGATCCCCGCTTTTTTGAAGTTTGCCCCCAATGCGCTAAACGAGTAAATTTAAGCCAATGTGAAGTTCATGGTACAGTCAATCCTGCCCTTTCCTATGTTTTAAATCTGGTTTTTGATGATGGCACTGGCACCATCAGATCAGTCTTCTGGAAGAATCAGACCAGCCATCTTTTAGCCAGAAGTGACGAGGAGATGGGCAAATACAAAGAAAATCCGGCATTGTTTGAATCTGTGAAAACAGACTTGTTAGGAGAGCAATTTAAGCTCATGGGCAGAGTTAAACGAAACGAGATGTTTGACCGCCTGGAATTTAATGTCCAATTGGTAGAGAAGGCCAATCCGGCAGAAGAGATTAAGAGATTAGAGAAATAGTATAGAAAATTAATTAAATCTTTTTGCTTTTCTTTCTTAAATGTTATTTTATACTCATCTGGTTCTAGGTATAATCGCTTTTCTATTCACTAAAGATTATTTTAGCGGAGGAAACCAAATTATTTTCTTTTTACTTATTTTATTGGGAAGCATCTTTCCTGATATTGATGACGGAAAGAGCAAGATGAAAAAAGCTAGCGGAATTATTGGCTCCATCATCAGTTTCTTCTTCAAACATCGGGGAATATTTCATTCTTTTCTCTTCGCTTTGTTTGGTTTGGGATTAATCTCTTTCTTTTGGAAGAGTTATTACGCCTGGGCTTTCTTTATTGGCTATCTCGTACATTTACTTGGCGATGCTTTAACTCCTCATGGGATTACTTTCTTTTATCCTTTCTCTAAGTTTAAAATTAGGGGCCCGATTAGGGTGGGTAGTATTGGAGAGACGATTATTCTGATGGGATTGATTTTGTTGATTGTGAAAGAATTAGTGTATTAAGGAGATTAGCTCAAATCCCAGACCAAACCGTCCCACACCCCACACTGGACAACCTCGAATAAACTATATAAATAGGTCAAATATTAAAGATATTGATGGAACATTCACTGGCTCTTTTTGAAGGAAAGAAAGTAAGAAAAGTATGGCACAATGATGAATGGTGGTTTGTGATAGAAGACATCGTGGCTGTTTTAACCGACTCCGTTGACCCTAAAGGCTACATTAAAGATATGCGTCGTCGTGATGAAGAATTATCTAAAGGGTGGGGGCAAATTGCCACCCCCCTTCCCATTCCCACCATTGGGGGCATCCAAAACATCAATTGTTCTAATACCGAAGGAGCTTTTCGTATTGTCCAATCCATTCCTTCTCCCAAAGCCGAACCATTCAAGCTCTGGCTGGCTAAAGTGGGCTATGAAAGAGTGCAGGAAATAGAAAACCCGGAACTAGCCCAAAAGCGGATGAAAGAGCTCTATAAAGCCAAAGGTTATTCAGAAGATTGGATAGAAAAGAGAGTAAGAGGAATTGCCATCAGAGATGAGCTTACTGATGAATGGAAGAAAGGTGAGGTTAAGACCGAAAAAGAATATGCTATCCTTACCGCAGAAATTTCTAAAGCAACTTTTGGGATGACTCCTAGCGAGTACATCAAATTCAAAGGATTGAAACGAGAGAACTTACGAGATCACATGAACGATTTAGAGCTTATCTTTACTATGTTAGGTGAAGCGTCAACTACCAGAATAGCTCAAAATAAAGATGCTCAAGGATTTGTTGAAAACAAAGTAGCTGCAAAAGAAGGTGGACGGTTGCAGGAATAGCAAGGAAAGAGCTTGAACAGCGGAGCAATCAAAGAGTATCTACCTCAGAAAATTATCTTGCTGAACCAGAAAGTAAGAAAAGAAGATTATTAAAGAAATAATTTTTTGTTTAATAATTCTAAATAAGCCAATTACTATCAATTCATCCCTTTCTTTACCTTAACCCAGACCAAAACGTCCCACAAGACAGTTATTAATCCCGCTTTGTCCAGTGCTTAAATCGTCCAAAACCTCAAAATTTCCGGTTTATAACCATTTTAGCCTTAGCACTGGACACACTGGACAACCTCGGACAAGCTATATAAACCTCCTGCGCTGTTAAGCTTATTGCAATTGAGCAATCAGTTGCGCCTCGCTCAAGCCATACTGGTTTGGGTCTGAAATAAAATGCGAAAGCAAAGAGGTGAACTAAAATGAACCAAAAAATAGTGGTAGAACAAGTGCTCGGGAACTTTCCCGAGAAAAAGTTTCGTGCGGGTGCAGTTTCTGCTACCGTCTGGAGAAACAAGAGTCAAAAAGGTGAGGGTGAGTATAATACCGTCAGCCTGGAGAGGAGCTATAAAGATAAAGAAGGCCAATGGCAAGCGACCAATTCTTTACGCACCAACGACCTGCCTAAAGCAGTGATGGCTTTACAGAAAGCCTATGAACATATTGTTCTTAATGAACAGGACTTGTTCAGGGGAGAAGCATAGATAATTCTATGCTCCTTTATATCAAACCAAAGAGGTATGAAAAATGTCCGAACTAAAATTAGAAAAAATAGATAAAGAAATATCTTTAAAAGAATTAAATAAACATAATTCAGATAAAAAACAAACCATTAAAGTGGAAACCCTAAAAATGGAAAAAATAACCATCCAAGACCTTCCTGGAGTGGGCGCAGCTACTGCCGAAAAATTAGAATCTGCTGGCTATCGAGATTTAATGTCTATTGCTGTAGCAACCTTAGGAGAATTAGTGGAAACTGCGGGAGTTACCGAAGCAGTAGCTAGAAAAATGATCAATGCTGCCCGAGACAGCATGAAGATGGGCTTTGAAACTGGAATAGAAGTATTGAAAAAAAGAGAATTAGTCCAGAAGATTAACACTGGTTCTATAACCTTTAATGCTTTGATGGGGGGCGGATTTGAAACTGGAGCTATCACCGAATGTTTTGGTGAGTTCGGTTCTGGTAAAACCCAGGTGGGTCATATTTTAGCCGTTAACGTGCTCAAAGAAGATCCCGAAGCTTATGCTGTTTATATCGACACTGAAAACACTTTCCGTCCGGAAAGGATCAAACAGCTTTGTGCTGGTGTAGGTATAGATTCTGAAGAAGCTCTGAGTAGAATTCTAGTAGCTCGAGCTTATAATTCTGATCATCAGATGCTCTTGGCAGAAAAAGCAGAGACTATCCTTACCGAGCAGGGCAGGAAAGTTAAATTGGTAGTGATTGATTCATTAACTTCCCATTTCCGGGCAGAATTTATCGGCCGAGGAACCTTAGCTGAAAGACAGCAGAAATTGAATCGGCATATGCATGTCTTAGCTAAGTTAGCCTCTAGTCATAATCTTTGCGTCTATGTAACTAATCAAGTCATGTCTAAGCCCGATCAATTCTTTGGTGATCCTACCCAAGCTATTGGGGGCCATGTAGTCGCTCATGCCAGTACCTTCCGAATTTATCTGAGAAAAGGAAAGAAAGGTACCCGGGTAGCTAGATTGGTAGATGCTCCTAATTTAGCTGATGGCGAGTGTTGCTTCGAAGTCTTAGAAACTGGGCTACGTGACGTAGCTTAAATTTTTTTTATATTTTTCTTCTTTTTTCGCCATAAACTATTTAAATACCCCCTAGATTAAAAGGATTATACAATTTTATGAACCAAATAACTACCCATGTCCAGATCTTTTAATTCTATTAAATATAGCACTAGTTGTAAAAACAAACTATTTGGAGGTACAGTTAAATGAATGAAGGAAGAGTAGCTCCCGTAAAAGAGGGAGAAGTTTATGATGTGACCATCAATTCTGTGGGTGGTAAAGGCGATGGCATCGCCAGGATCAAAGGTTTTGTGGTTTTTGTTCCCCAGACTAAGCAGGGAGATAGCGTCAAAGTAAAAATCGTTAAGGTCCTGCCTAGCGTAGCTTTTGGAGAAGTTTTAACCACTTTAACTTCAGCACCCGTAGAGAGAAGACCAAAATTTGCTACTATCAGTCCAGAAGAATTACAAACTATTCCTGAGAAAACTTCTTCTAGCCAGTATCAAGATAGCGAAGATTTTTAACCCTAAAGATGAAACTACTTATCGGGATAAGAATTCCTATCCCTTTAAGTTGGCATCCCTCGCCATTAAGTTTAAATACCTAAACCATTTACTAAACGATTAGTACATATGGTTCAATTAAATAAACTATTGGGAAACAGGAGATTATTGTGCCTATTCCAATTCTTAGCTTCACACCCCAGTTCAGAATATTCCTATACTCTGTTGCAAAAGAAGACTAAATTGTCCAAAGCTACTTTGGCCAAATGGCTGGCTTTCTTGGAAGAAGAAAGATTAATCTCTTTAAGGCAGATTGGGCGGAATAAACTCTACCAAATAAAGAAAGAGCATTATTTGGTTAAGCAACTGAAAATTTTAAGCACTTTATCTTCTTTGAACTTTTTGGTTGGGCTTTCCGGTAAGTTCAACATTGAAATCTATCTCTTCGGCAGCGCAGCTCGCGGGGAAGATAAAGAAGATAGTGATATAGATTTATTAGTGATAAGCAAAGTGAAAAAAGAAGAGTTCTGGCCAGAGATCAAGAAACAAAGTCAGATCTTAGGAAAAACTATTAAACTTCAGGTATTTACACCCTGGGAATGGTCAGTAATGCAGAAAAAGGACCCTGCTTTTTATGAACGCGTAGAAAAAGATAAAATCTTGATAAGATGAACCTAAAAGAGTGTGTAGAGAGAGGATTTTTAGTTCCAGAACATTTCTCTAAAGATCTGATTGAGAAAGAGCTGGCTGAGAGCGAGTATGATTATTCCCGAGCCCAGAAAGCTTTTGCGGATAAAGACTACAAATGGGCCATTATCCAATGTTATTATTCTATGTTTCATGCAGCTAAAGCGCTTTGTTTTAAGCAAAGTTACCGCGAGAAGAAACATATCGCTTTGCTGATTCTGTTAGAAGAATTATCTAAAGAAGGAAAATTAGAGCAGAAATATGTTACTTATTTTGGCGCATCGGTTGACTCTCGAGAAGAAGCAGATTATAATTATCATTATTCATCTGAGATTGCCCAGCACAATTTAAAAATAACTTTAGAGTTTAATCTTAAGATAAAGCAATTGTTAAATAAATAATCCCTGATCTAAAAACAATAAAAATATAATCCTAAAAAATAAATATAAAAAAGGTGATCTCTATGTCTTACATCGCTTGGTTTAAAGAACTAAACAAAAATTCTATTACCACCGCTGGCGGAAAAGGGGCTAATCTTGGAGAGATGTACAATCTCAGTCTGCCCATACCTCCTGGTTTTGTGGTAACTGCCCAAACCTATCAGCAGTTCACTGAGAGAACTAAAATCAAAGATAAGATTTTAGACCAACTTAAATGCTTGAATATTGAAGAGACCGATCAGCTCCAGAAAGTAGCCCAAGAGATCCAAAATATAATCAATTCCACTAAAGTACCTGAAGATATTACCGAAGAGATCATTAATTGTTATGGGCTTTTAGGTTCAGACAAAAAAGCCGAGGATTTTGTGGATAGTAAAGACGTTTTTGTAGCCGTCCGTTCCTCTGCCACAGCCGAGGATCTTCCCAGTGCTTCTTTCGCCGGTCAGCAGGCTACTTTCCTGAACGTTAAGGGAAAAGATCAGATTGTTCCGGCAGTACGCGCCTGCTGGGCATCTTTATTTACCGCCAGGGCGATTTATTATCGAGAGCGCAACCATTTTCCCCATGATAAAGTTTTCATTGCCGTAGTTGTCCAAAGGATGGTCAATTCTGAAAAGTCTGGGATAATGTTTACCATCAATCCCGTCACTAATCAGGAAGATGAGATTGTGATCGAGGCAGTTTACGGTTTAGGTGAAGCGATTGTGGGAGGAGAGATTAGTCCAGACACCTATATTCTAGACAAGAACACTAAAGCAGTAAAAAGCATGATGGTCAAGAAAAAAGAATGGGGTTTGTTCAGAAATAGTCAAGGAAATAATGTTAAATTAGATATTCCTAAAGAGAAACAAGAGCGCCAGGTAGTTCCTGATTCTGAAATTAAAGAACTTGCCCGTCTGGGTAAGAGAATAGAAGAGCATTACGGTTCGCCCCAAGATATCGAATGGGCCATCGAAAAAAGCCAAGTCATGATTGTCCAGGCCCGGGCAGTGACCACTTTCCATCAGGCAGAGACCGCTGCACCTATTTCTACTGAAGTTTCCTCTCCTAAAACCATTGAAAGAGAAGAAGAGGAAGAGGCAGGAAAAATCTTATTGAAAGGAGAGACTGCCTCGAGAGGTGTTTATTCTGGTCCTGTTAAAGTGGTTCGAGAAATTTCTGAATTGAACAAAATCCAAAAAGGAGACGTTCTGGTTACCAAAATGACTACCCCAGACATGGTTCCAGCCATGCAGAAGGCAGGAGCGATAATTACAGACGAAGGAGGAATGACTTGTCACGCTGCAATTGTATCCAGAGAGATGGGCACACCTTGTTTAGTGGGTACAGAAATAGCTACCAAGATCTTAACTGATGGACAGATTGTTACTGTCCATGCCACCCGCGGAATAGTTTACGATGGAAAAATCAAGTTTAAAGAAACTAAGCCCGTCTCAACAGCATTAACTTTTCATGGTGAACCGGGTGCCCGCGATCTTTTAACTGCTACCGAAATTAAAGTAATTATGGACTTGCCTGATTTGGCAGAGAAAACCGCCTCTACTGGCGCAGACGGGGTCGGTTTAGTAAGATTAGAGATTATGATCGCTAACGGCGGAATCCATCCCGCAGAATATATCCGCCAGAATAAAGATCAAGATTATCGCAATCTGTTAAAGAATGGTATCCGAAAGATTGCTCAGGCCTTTGCCCATAAGCCAGTCTGGGTCAGATGTTCGGACATGAGATCAGACGAATACAGAAATTTACGTGGTGGAGATCAAGAGCCGAAGGAAACAGATCCCATGATCGGCTGGCATGCCATCAGGAGATTATTAGACCAACCCAGAATCTTAAAAGCCGAGTTCCAGGCGATTAAAGAATTGCATGATGAAGGTTTGACCAATGTAGGAGTAATGATTCCTTTTGTCATCCGCACCGAAGAGGTAAAGAAAGCTAAACAGATCATGCGCGATTTGGGTTTAGAGCCAGTGCAGGAGATAGATTTCGGAGTGATGATAGAAACACCTGCTTCTTGTTGGATCATTGAAGATTTATGTCGAGAGGGGATAAGCTTTGTCAGTTTTGGAACTAATGATTTAACCCAATTGACTTTAGGGATTGACCGCAATAACCAGCGTTTGGCTAAATTGTTTGATGAGATGCATCCGGCAGTCTTAGGCGAGATTGCCAAAGTGATTAAGACCTGTAAAAAGTATAAAGTAATCACTAGCATCTGCGGCCAGGCTGGCTCACGTCCGGAGATGGCCGAGTTTTTAGTGCATCAGGGGGTAGATTCCATCTCAGCTAATGCTGATGCAGTTCAGGAGATTAGAAAAGTAGTGGCCAGAATGGAACGGAAATTGTTGTTGGAACAGAAAAATAATTGAACTTAAACTATTTTCGTCTGGGTTAATCCCCGACTGCTCTGTTGCGATTGGATCGAACTGACCTAAGTTAAGTCTGATAATCTTCTATGCAGAACAGTACTCCAATCCCAAATCTTAGGTGTTATTCCTTCTCTTATCGCTGGAGTTTTTCCTTTCTTCTTTTCCATAAAATTGTGTTGCACAGAAAAAATCTCAAGCCGATTCTCCAGCCCCGTTTTGCGTTTCGCAAAACTTCGTGCTTTGCGTGTAAAGCACGAAATTCGTTCCCGTAATTTTGAGCAGAAGCCATCAATTTGTGTAATTCCAATCTTGTCAAGAGCAGGATTCCCAAATATTGCTTCGCTAACGATACCTACAATCTTTTGATTAATTTTAATTTTCTTGCGAAGGCCGTACCGAACTGCATCTGTATGCCAATACTTTGCAATAGCAGTTACGTTTTGTTTATTGCCATCAGTGTAAATGGTAAGTTTGCGTTTTCTGGTTGGAAATCGCAAGCGAGATGCTAACATGGCATAAAAAGCATGACAAGTTTCATCGTTCCATTTATCGACGGTAAATCCGATGAAGAGCTGAGTATCACGCTTATAGGCGAGATAGGAATACAAATCTCCAATCTCTGTGCATTGCAGATAGGGGGTTAAGCAATTTTCTTCTTTTTTTTAACGAAGTTCCACATCTCATCTACCTCAATTGGCGTCAGTTTTAATTCGACGATAAAATATTCATTGAATTTTTTGCAGTGTTTAGCTACTTTATCTGCTACATCTCGAACGGTGTCGAGATGATGGCCAGTAATTCGTGCTATGGCACGAAAACCATTTTTCTCAGCGAGATGTTTGCAAATGGTTGTGATTTGATTTTTCTTCAGGTGTTTATGGAAAAATGGTGTGTTGATTGTGCGTACAAAGTTCCTTCCACAATCCGCACAACGATATTTTTGTGTGCCATTTGGCTGTTTCCCATTTCGTACTATGTTTTTCAATCCTATTTTGTTGAATGTCCTACATTCTTTATTTGGGCATGCAACATCTAATTTTCTAGTTTTTCTCATCATGATTCACCTCGAGGAGAAGAAAGAAGAACGACTATTTAATCATATCTATTGTAGGTCAGTTCGCGATTGGATACTTTAATTTTATTCTACCTCCAAGTGGTCATAAATGTTTAAATAGATTCAAACACTACTTTTCTATGGGGGCGGTTTATTTGGTTGGAAGGATATTTTTTGTTTTAAAATTAAAAAATTATTCTTTTAGTAACGTACAGATTAAACAATGGATTGTAATTTCAATGATTACTTTTTTATACCTATCTTTAATTAACATTGTGACTGCTGAAAATGCGGGGTTTATTCCCCCTGTCCAGTCAGGACAAGAAGTTTTCCATTTAGGTTATAAATTCTCTAATTATTCAGATATTATCGTTTCAACCAAACCAGCTATCTCCTGCGCCTGGAAACCAGATTATATTGATGATGGTTGGAAAACTTGTGAAGCTATCTTTGAGGTAGATAACCAAAATAAAATTAAAATAATATTAAATAATCCACCTATTAATTTTGTGTTCGAAAAAGAAAACATTAAAGATCAGGTTATCACTTATTCTAACAAATTTGATTTAGTTAACGAAACTTATACTCAAACTAGTTTTAAAGAAGATATAGCCGGAAATAAAGAACCAATAGAACAAACTACCTCTTTTGTTAAAAAACAGTTTTACGATTACACAGAAATACCTTTGCAAATTGATACATCTTTCCCTTTTGCGATAAAAATAAGTTACGAAGCCCCAAAGTATAGTGAAAATAGTTTTAATTTTTCGATCTTAAATCCAGAATTTAATACATTTATTGATCCAATTCAATCAGCCTGTGGAACTTTAAATATGCCTGGCATTTACACACTTGACAAGAATGTGTCGTCCAGAGATACTTGTTTCGTTATTAGTTCATCTAATGTCACTTTAGATTGTGTTATAAGTTCTATTACTTACGCTACTCTTAGCACGGGTTATGGTGTTTACGATAATAATTTTGATAACGTTACTATCAAGAATTGTAATATCACCGAAGGTGGTTCTGCACTTAGTAGTTATTCTTTGTATTTTAATAGCGCGGACAAAATAACTATTGCTAATAATACAATTAATACTTTAAATAATAATGGATGGGGAATCTATTTTCTTTCTTCTCAATTCTTAACCATTATTAATAATACCGTGAATACTTTGGGCACTTATGGATTTGGGATATACTTTCGTTCATCTTCTCACTCTGAACTACTTAGAAACAATATCACTACAATGGGTAATGGTGCTTATGGGATTTATTTATCTGCTTTATCGGGAAATAATACATTTTTAAACAATTATATAAACTCAATAGATGCTAGCGAGATCCAAGATACTACGGGCAATTCTTTTGTTAATTATTTGGTCTACAACAACGATTATGGAGAAATTAAATGGGTTGATTCATTGGATAACGGATTTCTTAAAGACTTAGATATTAATGGAAGTATCGGTTTTGGTATAAATCTTTTCATCGGGAACAATACAATTGCTTTAAACACCACTGCTTTTGGCGTTAACCCTAAAATTAGTTCCCGGGCGAATATTACTCTAAAAAGATTAGGTTTACCAGCTGTAAATAAGATTTGGAGGTTAGATAATTATAGTACTGATAGTCACGATATTATACACAATGGATTTGATTGCACTACTACTTCTTGCCAGTTTATTGGTTTTAATGAGACCTCCTTAAGATTTAGTACTGCATCATTCAGTAGTTTTGCTGGCCATTATGTTCCAGAATATAATTTAACTTATGATGCGAATGGAAACCTCATTAAAGGGATTAATTATCGCTATGAATATGATGATTTTAATAAGCTTGTTCGGGTTAACGATACTTTTGGCAATATTGTTGAGGAATATTCTTATGATCATGAAGGCAATCGGGTGAAGAAAATTAATTATGCTTCTGGAGGGATAAATACAACTACTTATTATCTAGATGAAAGCTTTGTTAGGGTGGTTAATTCTTCGGGGACTTATGATGAAATGTATTATTATGATGATACCGATTTAGTGGCGATGAAAACTATGGGAAACCTGAAATATTATCATCCAGACCATTTGGGGAGTACTAATCTCATAACGAATGGGAGCGGCGGCGTAATAGAAAAAATAACCTATTTGCCTTTCGGAGGGGTGTTTTTAGGGGGAAACGATCGATACTTATTTACTGGTAAAGAATTGGATTCAGTAGAAACTTATAATTTTATTATGAGAAATTATGACTCGTTTTTAAGACATTTCGCTCAACCAGATCCATTCTTGAATATATACGATCCTCAACAATTAAATCGTTATGCTTATGCCAGGAACAACCCATATAAATATGTTGATGAAAGCGGTGGTGTAATTGCTTTAGTACCATTAGCTATAGGAGCTTTTCCTTATGTTTGGAAAGGAATAGGAATAATTTCTACAATCTTAACTTTTATGGATTACCCTAGTAATGCTGAAGCTATTGCCTCTTATGGTGCTACTGCTGTTGGAGAAGTGGGATTTTTATTTGGAACATCAAAATTAATGTACGGGGGTCAAATCGCTGGAGCAGCAATCTCCACTAAAAATGCGGGATATAATATTTACTCTAAATACAATACTCCTTCAACTTTTATTCCCACTATAATTGGACTATCTTATGATCCCCAACAAATATGGTCGTACGGGGGTTACTCTGGAACGCAACAAATTGGGCAGCAGCAAAAGGAAGTAATTACTGTACCTCTTCCATTTGCTCCTTCGGATGTTAAAGAGATTACTGGATCTGAGACAGAAAGTAATTATGATTCTGAAGATCAATATTTAGATTATTATACTGGTAAAAAAGCATCAGAGAAAGCAGCAAAAAAAGGCTCTACTAACCCCTGGTTAGTTGAATATTACAAAGAGCAATATGAAAACGTCTGGGGATAAAATTTATTATCAAAATGGTCCAGAAAAAAGCTTGCAAACGCTGTAAATTGTTTGATGAGATGCATCCAACAGTTTTTGGCAAGAGAACCCGGATTGCCTCGTTAATCATAAAAAGTATGCCTTTGGCACCGCCTCTATTACGGGCTATAGCCATAAATCCAACAAACAAAAGGCCAATACTGTCAAAAATAGCACGAAATGGTTGATCTGCAATGGTCATAATAATATTAATGAAAGGTAATATAAAAAAACTTACCTCTTAAAATGGAGAGAATAATAACTTAAAAATGATTCGAATTCCAATAAAAAAAGTGAAAAAGCCGACGATATACAATATAATTCTTGTAAACATTAAATATGGTTTAGACTTACATGTTTTAACAGAAACTGGACTAAGATTTTTCCAAAAAAAGATGTCGTGGGCAACACACCCTTTGCCAAATAGTTTATTAAAAAAAATGAATAATATTCCTATTCCCAAGGCAGTAATCCCTTTCGATAAGTTAATAATATCGTTCGGAGTAAAGACCATATTAGATTGAGTATCCAGTAATATAAAAAACTTACCTCTTAAAATGGAGAGAATAATAACTTAAAAATGATTCGAATTCCGGTAAAAAAAGCAAAGAACCCTATAATATACAATCCAATTCTTGTAAATATGAAGAAGGTTCTAGATTTGCAAGCTTTAACTGATGAAAGGTCGAGATGTTCACACAGCCAGATATCATTAGAAACTTTTCCTTTAGCCATTTGTTTGTTTAAAAATACGCACATTATTCCTATCCCTAAAGCAATGATTGCTTTTGATAAAGCAATAATGGGGTCTGGTGTAAAAAGCATATTTGAATAAATAGTAATACAATATAAAAAACTTACGTCTTAAAAATGAGGAGAAAAATGGTGTCAATCAAAAATAATTTGGGAATAAATAAAAATAGATGCTTTTTTTCTTTTTTAATAATTATGGCCTTTTTTTTTACTAATGTAGTCTTAGCAGATGGTAACGCTAAAGATTACACCTTATTTTATCCTCACTCTCCTACTTCGTTAAATATTAACCAATACGGTAATCTCAAAGAAAATTTGTTTACTGGTGCAGTAATTTACAACCTTCCGCTGGAGGTTATGCCCGGTACAAATGGATTACAACCAAAATTAAGTTTAAATTATAATCGCCACTTGGCTTTAAATAATCCTAATTTGTTCGGTTCTGGATGGGAATTAAACAATTTTTATATCGCACCAAATCCCCGCAATAGTTCTGTCAATAGTTATCTACTAGTTAATAATGGCGCTTTAAATGATTTAATCTACGTCCCATCTGAAGGCAGGTTTCATACAGAAATTGAAAATGATTTTTATATCGAAAATAAGAGTGGAGGGAACAATGAAAAGGGGATTTATTGGGTTCTGAAAACAAAGGGGGGTATTCTCTATAGATTTGGGTATAATAATTACTCAGAATTACTTCTTCCAAACTATAATGTTACTGCACTTAGATGGAGTTTGGATTTGATTAATGATACTCATGAGAATAGCATATATTACACCTATCAAGAAGACCCAACTCCAAACGATATTGGAACAACTTATCCCCGAGCTATTATATACAATAATGATCAGAGAAGAATAATTAATTTTGTTCTAGAACCAACTGATAGAAATGATATGACTACAAGATATTTCGGCGGAAGTGAAGTTAGATATGCTCGAAGAATAAATGAAATTAACTTTAGCTTTGATAATAAACTAGTTAAGAAATATGTTTTAGGTTATTCTTACATAGGAACAATTAACGTTCTTAAGAATATTACTTTCTTTGGCTCTGATGGCAATACCTCTTTGCCACCAACAAAATTATCTTATTTTGAACTAAATAAGGGATGGACGGATGTAACTGGTGGCTGGACTTTTCCTAACGCAAATTATTCAGGTGAGTTATACTTTAGTTATTTTGGCGATATAAAGAGTATTCGATTAGAGGATATCAATAGAGATGGACTTGTAGATCTTGTTCGAAGCATCTATGGAGAAAATACAACTTCAAATTTAAGTGTCCAAAGTGTTTTTATCAATAATGGTTCTAGTTGGCTTAAAGATGAAAAATTGGTTTTGCCAGTAGATTTTTATATTCAAGTTGCCCCTTTACTTAATAGTAGTTCGAATCCGTTCAATAGTCCTCGTGAGGCAGGAGGGATTTTTTCTGATATAGATGGAGATGGACTAAATGATCTTGTAAGATTATATGTTGAAAGTTATTCTAACGGTTCTACAAAATCTAATCTTTCAAAAGTGTGGTTAAATAATGGTACTGGGTGGGCGGATTTAACTTTAAACTGGAGCTTTCCGAATGATACTTATTTTTATCAAACATTTTATTTTAATGGATCTATGGGCCACAACGTAGATTTAGGTGTGCGAATATTTGACGTTAATGGCGATCAATTAAATGATTTAACTGTCGCGGTAAAAGCTAATCAAACCAAACATCAAGTTTATCTTAACAATAAAACTGGTTGGTATGCTTCTGGGTGGGGTTTTCCCCCCTCTTTATTTTTTATAGATGTTGCCTCTGATCTCGGAGCACGTTTCGGAGATATTAATGACGATGGATTAACTGATATTGTTCGATTATGTAAACATTGCGGATATCAGCCCTGGCCGCGGGAAGATATTACTGAAGTTTGGTTAAATAATGGTTCTGGTTGGTTCAATGCCACTGCTAAATGGGCAATCCCTGGCGGGTTGTATTTTATCGAAACAAATGCGTCTTCGAATATGACCAATGTTGATCATTCCGATACTGGTTTAAGATTAATTGATATCGATAACAATGGTATGGCTGATTTGGTTTTAAGTTTTAAGAATGAATCGGGGGTCATTCAGAAAATATTTTTAAACAATGGTACTGGCTGGAAAGAAGATTATAATTGGTTCATCCCCCAAGAAGCATATTTTACTGAAGGGTATGGTAATAATAATGATAGAGGAGTAAGAATTGCAGATGCAGATGGTGATGGTGCTAATGATTTAATTCAAATGTATTTGGGGTCTACTATTGCAAATAATGTCTGGCTAAATAATGTCTCAAAATCTTATGCACTCCAGAATGTAACTTCTCCAAATACAGGAATAACCAGTTTTGATTACAGGGAATCGACAAAATTAGACAATACCGGAGATGACGGCATCAGCGATTTAGGATTTAATTTATGGGTTATTGGAGAAAAAAAGGAAAATGATGGCATTCAAAACTTTACTACAGTAACGGTCTATAATTATTCAGGGGGTTATTATAATTACAAAGAAGATGAATTTAGGGGATTTAGTTATACTGAAGAAACAAGACCAGATGATAGCTTGGTAAAACACTGGTTTTATCAGGATGATGGAAAAAAAGGGAAAGAGCACGGTACTTGGATCTTAGATGACCAGAATAATCTTTACGAAAAAAGAATTTATATATGGAATGATACTGAACAAGATGGTTACCATCGAGTACTACTAGATGGAGAATCTATTTACACTCATGATGGAGTAGAATCAGATCCCCAAATAATCACTACTTATTATGACTACGACCTTTATGGAAATATAATTGCTAAAGATTCTTGGGGGGATATTGGGAAGACTGGAGACGAAAAACACGAATATTGGGAATATGTTTATAATACTACTGCCTGGATTGTAAATAAAATAAAAAAATATCGTCTTTACAATTACAACAATTCAACTAAACTTACAGAAACAAAATATAGTTATGATGGACAGGTATATGGTTCTAATTTTTTAAAAGGGGATTTAACCTTAAAAGAGGAGTGGTTAGAAGGAGGAATTAATCCCATTACCACCTATTCTTACAATATTTATGGGAATATCATTCAGAAAATAGACCCAAATAACCATACCATTGATTATGTTTATGGTATTAGAGATACAACCCACACCTTTGCAGATCAGATGATAAATGCTAAAGGACAAACAGTTAATTATTATTATGATTTAGGTACAGGGAATCTTCTTTCTGAAGCAGATTCTAATAATTTTGCAACAAACTATACTTATGATGTATTCGGCAGGATTTCAACCGAGATTAGACCTTATGATAGTTATCTATTTCCTACAAAAGTGTACGAATATAACTTTGACGGTAATACCCCGGAAGGGATAAATGTCAAAAAAAGAGAAGAGCACGGTTTAGCTGCAACTTATGATCAATATTATTTTTATGATGGATTTGGGAGATTGGTTCAACGGAAAGATGAAGCTGAAGACTTTAAGCAAATAGTTATAGATTTTTATTATGATCGTTTGGGAAGAATAAAAGCTCAGAGTAATCCTTACTTTACAAATGATAATCCTCTTTATTACTCTCCCAATCATTTTATTAGGACGACAAATTATACTTATGACCCCTTAGGAAGAGTCAGAAATATAACTAATCCAGACTATACCAATAAGACTATTGTTTTCGACCATTGGAAAATTACTAGAATTGATGAGAACAGGTATTCAACCATTTATTATCTTGATGCGTATGATCGAATAGTTAATATTACCGAAGACAACAATGGAACTAATTATCATACTTTTTATAATTATGATGCAAAAGATAATCTTATAGGAATAATAGACAATTTAGCCCACAGTTTTAATTATACGTATGATGCTCTTGGAAGAAAAACATCTTCTAAAGATTTAGACTTAGGGGGTTGGAATTACTCTTACGATCCCGTTGGGAATCTTATCGCTAGCATAGACAGTAGAGGGATTATAATTACTATGGCTTACGATGTTTTGGATAGGATGCTGCTTAAAAATTCAAGTAAAAAGACTGTTATTTTTATATATGACCAACAGCTAAACAGTACACTTTCTCGTGTTGAGATGCCGTTTTCTATAACTGATTATTCTTACGACCAGCGGTTAAGAAAGAGAACTGAAGTAAAAAATGTGAGCAACGCCATTTTTAATCTCCAATGGTATTACGATGCTTTAGATAGAACTAAATCAAAAGTACTCCCGAATGGCTCAGTTATAAACTTTTCTTATAACCAACAAAACAAATTGGAGTATATCCCCGGAATATTGACTAATATAGATTATAATGAATTAAATTTACCTACTAAAAGATTTTATCGTAATGGCTTAATATCTAATTTTACTTACGATCCAAATAATCTAAGACTTATAAAGATAAATACCGGTAGTGAAATACAAGAATTAGATTACGAATATGATGGAATAGGAAACGTAAAGAGAATTAACGATCTTACAGATTCAAAAATAAAACAGATGAATTATGATGATTTAAATCGGATGACTTGGGTAAATGATACAGATTATGCAGTTTCTTATACCTATGATCCTCTGGGCAATATGCTCAATGTTAGTTTTGATCATTTAAAGATTAATTTTAATTACGGTTTAGTACCAGTTCATGGTCCTAAGCAAGTAATTGTCGTTAATACCTCTGGATGAATATATTTAATACGTAATGTAGTATAATAAAACTTATAAATAATAGAGAAGAACACAAAACATGGCCAACAAAGTCACTCCCTGGGAAGTTCAGGGCGATATTGATTACGAACGTTTACTGAAAGAGTTCGGACTGCAGCCTTTGCATCATCTGCCGCCTATTTTCCAGAAGAATGTTCTGTTTCGTAGAGGAATTATTTTTGCTCATCGCGATTTCAAGCCAGTAGTGGAAGCTATCGAGCAGAAGAAGCCATTTGTAATGATGACCGGGCTGATGCCCTCAGGAAAATTTCATTTTGGTCATAAACTAGTCGCAGACCAGATTTTATTCTATCAATCTTTAGGCGCAAAAGTTTATCTTACCGTGGCGGATATCGAAGCTTACAATTCCCGCAATCCTAATCTAAAAGAATTGAAAGAGGTTGCCCTGAAAGAATATCTAACCAATTATCTGGCCTTAGGATTGGATCTAAAAAAGTGCGATTTCTATTTCCAATCTCGCCGGTCTAAAGAGGGAAAAAAATCTAACGCTTATTACAGTTTAGCTTCTCTCCTCTCTCGTCATGCTACCTTCAACGAATTCAAAGCTATTTATGGAGAGATTTCCCCCGGAAAAATGTCTTCAGCTTTATTACAGGCAGCAGATATGTTGCATCCCCAATTACCAGAATTCGAGGGCAAAGCTCTGCCTACAGTAGTTCCAGTAGGCATAGATCAAGACCCCCATTTAAGATTAGCTCGGGATCTAGCTCAACGGTTTAAAGAATATTCTTTTTTGCCCTTGAGTTCGACTTACCATACTTTCCTGCCTGGTTTGGGCGGCGGAAAAATGTCCAGCAGTAATCCTCAATCTTATATTGCCTTGACTGATACTCCTGAAGAGGCCGCGCTTAAAATAAAGAAATATGCTTTCTCTGGCGGCCAGCCAACTTTAGAAGAGCATCGAAAAAAAGGCGGTAATCCTGATATTGACGTTTCTTTTCAGATGTTAAAGTATGGATTAGAGCCGGATGATCAGAAACTAGCTGAGATTGAAAAGAATTATCTTTCTGGTAAATTACTTAGCGGGGAATTAAAACAGATCACCATCGAAAAATTAAGCCAATTTCTCAAGCAACATCAGGAAAAAAGGAAAAAAGCTGAGAAAATAGTTCAGAAACTGACTTTTTAATCCCGCAACCTTTAAAAACTAAACCAACTTTTCTAGAGATATTAGAGGTGATAGTTAATATGGCTAAAAAAAGAGCAAAAAGAGCGCTTAAACGTACTTCTCCTAAACAGAAAAAAGTCTTTTCCGGAAAATGGCATGCCGTTCCCCTAAAAAGTAGTTTCATGCTTGCTTCTATTATTGGATTTTTTATCTCCACCTATTGGCTTTACCCTAAAAGTGTTAATTATGGAATAACTTTTATGATCCTTTTCACTGCTATGTTCATTGCTTCTCTGATTAGTATGACCAAAGCTCCAGTTATAAAAGAAAAATATTAAAAATAAATCTTGATCTTCGGAGGTAAATAAAATGGCTCATCTCGTCTGGAAATTTCCAACTCGGAAATTCTTGTTTATGCGTATCGAAACCGTGTTGATAATAGTTTTAGCTTTAATTATTTTTTTTGCGACTTTAGTTCAGAGTGGAGGTAAATGGCTGGCTGCTTTGATCTATGCAGTTGCATTTTTAGTACTTTACCTTTGTTTCTCTTACTTTATCCAGAGGTATAGACAAGTGGAAGAAAAGTATCATCTCACTCCAACCCATCTGGAAATAACTAAAAAGAGTAAGAATAATCAAGAGAAAGCTAAGGTGCATCTGAAAGATATCAAGCACCATAAGCTGGACAAATTTTTCTTAGGCGGCTATCTTTTAACCCATGCTGGAAAAAAGCATTTATTGTTCTTTAATACCAAAAAAGAAGTGGTTCGGTTTGAGAACTTTTTAAAGAAACATCTGAAACCAATCTCAGGGAAGAAAAAGAGGTAATTTTTTAGTTTTTTATTTAATTTATTTAAATTTTGAATATCACTTATTTCCAAGATCAAACTTCTCTTTGGCTTTGCTTTCTTTCCAGAAGATGAGATGGGAAGCGCGTTTGTCAAACAAGGCCTTGGCCAGCTGAACCACATTGCTGTCTTCATTCATCCGATTTTTTATGGCCAGCATTTTCGCTTCCTGGACACATTCATCCAGAATCATAAAATTCTCTTTCTTACAGAGTTCTTCTGCCTCTTTCTCTTCTTTCTCAGTTAAAAACACTTCTTCCCAAAGCGGATAATTAGTCCCGGGAATTGTTTTCGGGAAAGTTTTGCTGAAGGCCATTTCGAGGATAATTTCTTCTGCTTTTAAATTATTTATGGTCTTGGAATAGACAATTCCGAAAATAAACTGAAATCCTTATAAACTAGTACTTCCTCTCTTTATTTATGTCATCTTTCTGGACCATCGTCAATAAGGTTATCAAAGATTCAGACTTGATTATTGAAGTACTTGACGCCAGATTATTCCAAGAGACCAGGAATCTAGAGATTGAACAGAAGATTATCCGGGCAGGCAAACCCATCTTATTTGTCTTAAACAAATGCGATTTAGTAGAAAGAGATCATTTAGATCAAATCAAGAAAGAGCTTTATCCCTGTGTCTTCATCTCCAGCACCCAAAAATTAGGTACGACCCTGCTCAAAAAGAAAATTTTGGAATTATCTAGGGGTGAAGCAGTAGTTGTAGGTATTGTCGGCTATCCTAATGTGGGCAAATCCTCTTTAATCAATGCCTTATCTGGGCGGGGAGCAGCCCGGACTTCTTCTGAATCTGGGTTTACCCGAGCTTTACAAAAAATTCGAGTAGATAACAAAATTGTCGTTTTAGATACTCCGGGAGTATTCCCTTGGAAAGAAAAAGATGAGAATAAACATACCCAAAGCGGAGCGTTAAGTTATTCTAGGGTTAAAGATGCCATCAGTGCCGCTCTACAACTATTTCAGGAAAAAAGAGAGCTGCTCCAAGCGCATTATGATTTAACTTCTTCAGATCCCGATGATCTATTGGAAGAATTAGCTAAGAAATGGAAAAAGTTAGCCAAAGGCGGCAAGCCGGATTTAGAAGCCACGGCCAGAATCTTTTTAAAAGAGTGGCAGACGGGAAAGATCCGGTTTTAATCTGGTTTAATCTTGGGAATCTAGTTTTCTAATAATCCCCTCAGTAGCATTTACTTCTACTAAATCTCCATCTTTAAATACCTCCGTGGCGATTTTAGTTCCGATAATGCAGGGTTTACCCATTTCTCTAGCAATGATTGCAGCATGGCTTAAGATTCCCCCTTCGTTAGTTATAATAGCAGCACATTTTTGCAAGAAAACAGTCTGTTCTGGAGAAGTCATACTAGTAACTAAAATACTATTTTCTTTCACTGGATTTTGATTATACTTATAATTATGAACAATGCCTCTTACTATTCCAGGATGTGCAGAACTGCCAGAAACGATTTTAATTTCCTCCACTTTAAAGAACTCTTCTTTAATCTTTCTAATCAAACTTAATTCTGTAAAATTTGTTTTCCACCGGTCTTAAGCGAACCGTAGTGAGCGTGACCGGTGGCGTAAGTTAATATTCTAGTTTTGTTTTTCACTCAAAGAAGTTAACCTAAAGCAAAAAATACCCTCC
>Ga0209542_10001811_pt1 | contig 49518 bp, 73 predicted proteins | sample RifCSPhighO2_01_FD_184028 | JGI IMG/M metagenome (GOLD analysis project Ga0209542, IMG submission 184028) | Soil microbial communities from Rifle, Colorado - Rifle CSP2_plank highO2_0.1 (SPAdes) (version 2) | ecosystem: Environmental > Terrestrial > Deep subsurface > Rock core/Sediment ...
TGGATAAATTCTCTAAACTAATTAATAAACCAATTAATGAAATAGAAAACATTAGTAAAGAAATTGGAAAAGTTATCGCTAAAAATAAATTTCAGTTAGTTGTTGTCTTTAATTATTCTGGAATGTTAAAAATTATTGGAGATTCTTATAAAAAAGAAGGTGGAGAGTTAGAGATGTTATATACAGAAAATGATGAGGATTGGGAAACTAAAAGATATATGAAGAATTTAAATGAAGCAAATATTAAAACAAAGAAAGAAAGTTGGCATGATATGTTACTAAGTTTAGTAAAAGATTCTGATTTGGTTTTATGTGCTGGCTTATCCTCAGGTGTTTTTGCTGAATTAGCTTATATGAAATGGAATTATCAAGAAAAGAAAGGAAATGTTAGAGCTTTAATAGGAATTAAAGAATTATTAAGAAATAATGAATTTCCTCCAGAAATAAGTTTTGATTTAAACAAATTAATGGTTGTTGATTCTATAAAAAATTTAGATAAAATTATCAAAAAATATAAGGAATGATAAAAAAAGTTTTATTTGACAAAAAGGAAAGAAAATACTACTGGGAAAAAGATGACTTAAACACTTCTTTTGGATTAATCAAAGAAAGTGAAATGAGTAAGAAAGAAGCAACAAGCAACACAAGCCAGAAATTCAGGATAATGACTGCTAATTTTTTAGATAGTTTAGAAAAAATAAAGACTGGACCTGCAACCACAAGCCTGAAGGATACAGGAGCAATATTGACTTATTCTGGAATAAGCAAAGATTCTGTGATAGCTGAAGCAGGAACAGGCTCTGGACATTTGACTGCTGTATTATCAAGATTTGTAAAGAGAATTGACAGCTATGAAAAGAATAATGATTTCTTTAATCTGAGCAAAAAAAATCTGGAGAAATTAGAAATCAAGAATGTAAAATTATTCAATGAGGATATCTCCAAATTGAAAGGAAAGTATGACTTGATTGTTCTTGATTTATTGGATCCATGGAATTACAAAATAGAAGATAATCTGAAAGAAGGATGCTATTTAGTTGCTTATCTACCTAATATAACTCAAGTTAAAGCATTAGTTAATGAAAGCAAATTATTTCATGAAAAAACAATTGAAATTTTAGAGAGAGAATGGTATGTAGATGAAAGATTAAGGCCAAAGAACTTTAGATTGGGGCATAGCGCTTTTCTGGTATTTTTGAGAAAGAGTTAGGTATTTAATTATTTCTTTTAGTATAGGCATATGGGGAGGAATATTAAGTCCGCACATTTAAATGAAGATTTTTTTAATCAAGATTCCATAATTGTTTGGTATCTATTAGGAGCACTTGTAAAAACATACATCCCTTTAAAGGGTTCTAATAGAACCATTATTTTTAGAAACAGGAGTTACAAATTAATTGAGATCCTAAGAGAATCTTTAGAATGCAAAAACAGCATAGTCTCTGATAACAGAGGAAAGAATTCTCATTTTCTAACAGTAAGTAATGAAAGATTATTTTTGAATCTTGAGCAGAGGGGATTAACTCCAGATAAAGGGGACAGGAGATTTCCAGAGGATATCCCCCCAGAATTCATGAATGATTATGTTAGGGGCTTTATAGAGAATGAATGCTTTGGAAAACCAGGAGAAATCACTGCAAAATTAGATTTATATTTTAACCATGAATATCTTGCTGGATTAAATGAAGCATTAAGAAGATATTGTGGTGTCGAAAAGAAGTCTGTAACAGGAGATCATATTGAGTATGGTATTACAGACTTAACAACAGTATATAATTTTATATATGGTGATGGCGAAAGATTTCATCTCCCAGAAATAAAAGAAAAATTTAAATTAATAGATTCTTATTTTATTAAATTGAAGGAAAGAAGGGATAACAAAGCAGAAAAAGCAAAAATATTGTTGCGTGAAGGGAAAAATGGCATTGAAACTTCCAGAATATTGGGATATAAAAGTGAAATTTCTTTTTATACTTTCTTTAGGAAACATACTGGCGTTGGAATAAGGGAATTTAAAACAGGATATCAATAAATTTAAAAAACCAAGATTCCAAGCAAATTATATGGAAATAGAAAAATTAGTGCCTGACACAAGCATTATTATAGAAAACCTAGTTTCTCAGAAGATAGAGAAGAAAGAAATAAAGATAAAGGAATTACTGATTCATGAAGCTGTTCTTGCTGAATTAGAGCATCAAGCAAACCTTGGAAAAGAAATTGGAAGATTTGGATTATTGGAACTAAAGAACTTGAGGGAATTATCAAAGAAATCTGGTTTTATAATAAAATACACAGGAAGAAGGCCCAATCCAATGGATATAAGAAATGCCTCTTTAGGCGAGATTGATGCATTGATAAGGGAATTAGCATACAATGAAGATGCAACTTTATTGACAAGCGACAAGGTACAAAGCCAAGTTGCAGAAGCTAAGGGAATAAAGGTAATTTACATTGAGCCTGTAATAAAAGCAAAGAAACTTAAGATTGAAAAATTCTTTGATGACAAGACTATGAGCGTTCATCTAAGGGAGAATTACAAACCTTATGCAAAGAAAGGAATGCCTGGAAACTGGGAGACTGTAATTCTTGATAATAAAAATCTTGACCAGGATGAAATCATAGAATACAGCAAGAATATAATCGAGGAAGCAAAGATAAGAAAAGAGGGATTTATTGAGATAGAAAGAAGAGGTAGCTCTATTGTACAGATAGAAAATTTCAGGATTGTAATAACAAGACCGCCTTTTTCAGATGCTTACGAGATAACTGCTGTAAGACCAATAAAAAAATTAAACATAAATGATTATGGTTTAAGCCCTAAATTAAAAAAGAGAATTGAAGAGCAGGCAGAGGGAATCTTGATTGCAGGAAGCCCGGGCATGGGTAAATCAACATGTGCAAGTGCATTGGCTGAATTTTATGCATCAACTGCAAAAACTGTAAAAACTATAGAAGCACCAAGAGATTTGCAATTAAGCGATAATATAACACAGTATGCAATATCACATGGAAGTCCTGAAGAAATTCAGGATGTATTGCTATTATCAAGACCTGATTATGTAATATATGATGAAATGAGGAATACAGCTGATTTCAGGTTGTTTGCTGATTTGAGATTATCTGGAATAGGGATAGTTGGAGTACTGCATGCAACAGCTCCTGTTGATTCCATCCAGAGATTTATCGGAAGAATGGAGTTAGGAGTTATTCCACAAATAATTGATACTGTAGTTTTCATCAAAGATGGAAGAATTGGGAAAGTGTTGAGCTTGGCAATGACTGTCAAAGTGCCAAGCGGAATGACTGAAGCAGATTTATCAAGACCTGTTGTTGAAGTAAGAGATTTTGAAAACAATAAACTTGAATATGAAATTTATTCCTATGGTGAAGAAACTGTTGTAATTCCTGTCCAGGGTGAGAAGCAAGCTCCTCTAAAAGAATTAGCTTCAAAACAGATTGAATATGAATTACAAAGAGAAATTCCAAACATAAAAGCTGAATTGATTTCTGACAACAGAGCAATCATCTATGTTCCTGAGCATGATATTGGGAGAGTAATCGGAAAGAACGGCGAGAGGATAATGGAGATTGAAAAAAGATTAGGAATTAGCATTGATGTACAGTCATTAAATGAAAGCAAGAAAGAAATCAAATACAATATAAGCGAGAAAGGAAATGCATTGTTCTTTTATGTGAGCAGCAATTTATCAAATAAAGATGTTGATTTTCACAGCAATGATGGATTCTTATTCAGCGCAAGAGTGGGGCATAAAGGAGAAATAAAGATAAAGAAACACAGCAAGATGGGTGACAGATTAGTAAAAATGTTGAATAAGAATGAAAAGATTGTGCTTAAGATTTAAAAAATTTATACTGATAACTCTAATCCATTTCTTATTTTTTTAGAATCATTAAAAAGAATTTCTCTTATTTTTTCTTCAGATGACATAAAGTTATACATTAGTATTCCCTCTTTAGTGCAGGTACATATATCTATTTCTCCTACTTTTTTTAAGTATAGGCATAGTTCTAGCCTGCCATCTTCCCTTATATAATAAATTGCCATGTTTGGTCTCCATATTTTTAATAAATTATTTATTTATAAATCTTTCTCTTTGTTACTATTATTTAGTTATATAATCATTATTATCAATAGTTATCTATTATATCATTAAAGTTAATTTTGAAAGTCAATTCTTATATTTATTTTTTGTAATAAATGATAAGTAAGAAATATATCATATAAACTGATAGGAATATTGTTTGTCCAAAAATAAGGTACACATCATTTAATGAGAAAAACTTTATTTGCAATACTACTGCACCAAAAATCCTTACGATGCATCCCTTCAAAGATATATCATTGGATGATTTTCCTTTACTAATATGATAAATTTGGATAATAATGTCTAATGTTAAAGCGATGAATGCAATAATCAATGCATAATCAATCAGTATTTGAAACATCTTAATTCCCATAGCATATATTATTTAATGATTTTTAAAAAACGATTAGATTTAAAAGTCAGATTTAATTCTTATTTATATGCTCCCGTAGCTCAACTTGGATAGAGCATAAGATAAAATCTGCTCAGTTCCGTCCTAAGGAAAGGGTTGAGGGTTCAAATCCCTTCGGGAGCGTAAACTTTTTATATTCTTGTTTTTAATAAATTAACATGGCAGAGCAGATAAGATTGCCTTCTGGAATGGGAGGATTAGTAAGATATTTTGATGATTTCAAGAGCAAGATAGAGATAAGCCCTGATTTAGTTGTTGGAGTGATTGTTGCTGTTGTTATATTAGAGTATGCTCTTCATAACTTAATTTAAAATGTTTCCTGGGATAAATCAAAAGCAGATTGAGAAAGCAATGAAACAGATGAATATAAAACAGGAAAACATAGATGCTGAAGAAGTAATAATAAAGACTTCTGAGAAAAATATTGTAATAAAGAACCCAAATGTTGTTAAGATAGACATGCATGGAAATGAAAGCTTTCAGATTACTGGAGATGTAAGCGAGGAATTCAATGAAGAGGATATAAAAACAATTATCCAGCAAACTAAATGCTCAAGGGAAGAAGCAGTAAAAGCTTTAGAAGAGAATAATGGTGACTTGGCGGAAGCAATAATCAGCTTAAAGAATTCTTGAGCAAAAACAATCTTTAAATAAATACGTTTCCTTCATTTTATATGAAGAAATTAATCTATCCATCAGAAAAGAAGGTAATAAAGAATAATTTCCTGATATTGCAGATAATCAAAGCAAAAAAAGCGGATCAGTCAAAGGTTCTAAGTCATTCTAAACTTAGAGAAATAATTGAAGAATGTAAAAATAATAAAGGGGATATTTATGATAAAGCAGTTATTCTATTGAGGGGATTAAAAATGGAGAGATTAGGAAATTTGAAAGGTAAGGAAAAAATGATTTCCAAAGAGATAATTAGGTTTAGAAAGTTAATTAAAGGCCATGAGAAATTATTAAATGCTATAGGTAACCTTTAGTTAAGAGTCTTTGGATAAATTAAATGTGTTTTAGAAGAGAATAATGGTGATTTGGCGGAAGCAATCATAAGCTTGAAATAAAATGCCAATTATATGCCCAAATAAAAGAAAACCGAGATTCAGGGTTAAAACAACAAGGACTGGTAAGAAAATAAGACTGGCATTCTGCGGAAAGAAAGTTGTTGAAGCAAAGAAGATAGAGTAAAACAACAATATATATAAGTTTTCTTTATTATACAATTATATGGAAGGATCAAGATTTATTTTTAACAGGGCAAGTGAATTCATAAGAAGGGCTGATCATATGTTTTACATGACTTATCCCCTGGTAAGAGATAACAAATTAATAATTACAATGGCTGAGAATATATGCAACGGCATGAATTATGCCATTGATGCTTTGTTGATGCATGAGAGGGAATACAAGAGAATTTCCCCCTATCCAGACGAGTTTGGAATCAAGCTGGATATTTTCAGGAAGATAGCAGCAAGATATGATATAAACAAGGAAAGTGTGAATATGATAATTGACTTAAAGATGTTCTTGGAAGAAAGAAAAAACAGCAAGATGGAATTCATAAAAAATGACAAATACATGCTTTTCAACCAAAAACAGGAGCTAAAAAGCCTTGGAATTGACAAGCTAAAGCAAAATTTAAATATAAGTAAAGAGTTCATAAAGAGAATAGGTGATATAATAGCAAATGCTTGAACATGATTCTGATGCAAAGGAAGAATTGAAAAGAGCGGACCACTTGCTTTATGTAACTTTGAAATATACTAAGAACATAGATGTAATCAAGAATACAATCAAGAGACTGATAAATGCCTGCGATTTTGCAATCCTTGACATCATGGAATACCTCAAGGCAAAGAAAAAAATCAAGGAAATTTCACTGATGCCCACTACAAGGGCCGAGGAAGCAAAGAAATACCTAAAAAAGATTGACTTGATAGAATTCATTGATTTTTATCTGCTGCTAAAAAAAGTTGACAGAGCAGAGTATACCAAAAAAGAGGAATTCAAAAAGAATGTAAGACTAGTTGTAATGGATGAGAATGAAGAAAGCTTTGAAATCAACATAGAAAAGCTGTATGAATTCTTTGAAAAGACAAAAGAGTTTGTTAAGTATGTGGAAGAGAATTATAAGTGATTAATAGGACAAGAAAGTAATCCTTGCCTCAGACATCTTCCTGTAAAAATCCCTTATTGGCTTTATTTCCTTTGACTTGAATACTATCAGGCCAAGACCTTCCCAGAACAAGAACCAGCCGCCTGGCTCAAGGACAATCACAAGAAATGTCAAGAAAAGGCTTTTCTCACTAAAATAAAACAAGATAAAAGTTGCTATAAACATAAGAAGAATCCCACTAAAAATAAATATAATCCCCTCATTTATTATACTCTTGTATTCATGATTCAAGATGTTCAAATGCTTGATAAAATGATTGTTCAACCTTTTCTTTATTTCTGCTTCATTATTATTCCTCTTGTTCCTTGAGATTGAAAGCTTTAATTCTGTTATTGAAGACTTATCATGAGATGATCTCTTAAGCTCTGAGAGAAAATCATCAGAGAGCGCTTTCTTGTCATATCCTCTTGAGTCAAAGCTTGAAAATATATCATCATAACTATTAATCTTAAAACTTATTTCTCCATGCTCCAACCTCTTTTTATCCTTAAACATGCTATAAACAAAGGAAAATTGATATTTAAGATTTTCTGATGAGAAAGTTTATATAATAAAAACATCAACTAAGAGTCATGAGAAAGATATTGATTTGTTCTGCAAAAGGGGGGGTCGGAAAAACTTGTACCTCTATCAATTTAAGCGTTGCCTTGAACAAATTAGGAAAAGATGTTGTTTTAGTAGATTGTAATTTCACAACTCCAAATATTGGATTGTATTATGGAATTGCAAGAGTAGAAAAAACAATTCATGATGTCCTTAACAAGAAAGGAAATATAAACAATGCAATTTATATTCATAAGTCGGGAATGAAGATAATTCCAGGAAGCATCTCTGTTGAAAGCTTGAGAAAAGTCAGACCAGAATTCTTGAAGCAGAAATTGGAAAAGTTAAATTCTGATTTTGTCATATTAGACAGCTCTGCTGGTTTGGGAAGAGAGGCTCTTGCTTCTTTGGACGCGTGCAATGAGGTATTGGTTCTGGCTAATCCTGAAATGCCATCTGTCGCTGATGCACTAAAACTAATCAAAATTTCTGAAGAGCTAAAAAAAGAGATTATTGGGGTAGTTGTATGCAGGAAAAGAGGGAAACTGGAAATGAAAATGAATGCCATTGAAAATTTATTAGGATATCCTATTATTGGAGTTATTCCTGAAGACGAGCATGTGAAGAAAGCATTAGTAAGAGAAGACAGCGTGTTTAATCTATATCCTGACTCTGATGCAGGAAAAGCATACAATAAACTGGCACATTATTTATTAGGCGAGTTCTATGAAGAAGAGAAGAAAAAGAATATAATTGATGATTTTCTTGAAATTCTGGGTTTTAAGTAAATTTTATGTTACCACTTAAGAATTAGAATAAATAGAAAGATTTATAAATGCTCTCTGCATTAAAATATTGACTTGAGGTGAAGGATAGAAAAAATGAAGATTAACAAAAAGATAAGAAACTGGATATTAGGAATAATAGCAGGCTTGACTATTGTAGGAACTGCAGCAGATTTGCCTTTTGGAATTAGGGCATTCAGAAGATTAGAAGATAGAACTTTTGTAGGACTGAATGTTGGATGGATTAATTCCATTGATATGTCTAATGTTTATGGAGCAAGTATTGGTGTTGGTAATGGTTTAAATGATGAGTCTAATGTTTATGGAGCAAGTATTGGTGTTGGTAATGATTTAAATGAGTCTAATGTTTATGGAGCAAGTATTGGTGTTGGTAATGGTTTAGATAATGAGTCTAATGTTTATGGAGCAAGTATTGGTGTTATTAATGGTTTAAATGAGTCTAATGTTTATGGAGCAAGTATTGGTGTTGGTAATGGTTTAAATGATGAGTCTAATGTTTATGGAGCAAGTATTGGTGTTGGTAATGGTTTAAATGATGAGTCTAATGTTTATGGAGCAAGTATTGGTGTTGGTTATAATGGTTTAAATAATGAGTCTAATGTTTATGGAGCAAGTATTGGTGTTGTTAATAGTTTAATTGAGTCTAATGTTTATGGAGCAAGTATTGGTGGTGGTTATAATGGTTTAGATAGTAAGTCTAATGTTTATGGTTTAAGCGGAATATTAAATTTTAAAATTGGTGAAGGAGCAAATAATGATAGTCAAAGATGATTTCATAAAAAAGCTGAAAATAGCATTTGATTTAAATATATATGAAGTAAAAATTTGGACAGCTTTGCTAAGCAAAGGCGTTTCTAGTGCAGGAGAATTATCAGACATTTCTAATGTACCTAGGTCAAGAAGCTATGATGTTCTAGAATCTTTAGAGAAAAAAGGATTTGTTGTGATGAAACTAGGCAAGCCTATAAAATACATTGCAGTTGATCCCAGAGAAGTTCTTGAAAGAGTAAAGAAAAATATAAGGCTGGATGGGGAAGAAAGGGTTCAGGTTCTTGACAAAGTAAAAGACTCAAACACATACAAAGAGCTTGAGTTACTGCACAAAACAGGAATTGAAAATGTAGATCCTGCTTCATTGTCTGGAGCAATTAAAGGAAGAAGGAATATCAACAATGAAATAGAAACATTGTTCAGAAGTGCAAAGGAAAGCATTTTTATAAGCACAACAAAAGATGGATTCTTGAGAAAAGCTGAAATTCTAAAAGGATTAAGCAGGAAATTAAAGGATGTAAATATCAAGATTATAGTTCCTGAAGATGAGAAAGTAAAGGAATATGCAAAGGAATTAAAAAATGCAGAGATAAAATTCAGCAATAACTTCAATTCAAGATTCTGCCTGATTGACGGCAGTGAATTACTTTTCATGATACAGGATGACAGCAAAGTTCATGAAAGTTATGACACCGGAATATGGGTAAAAAGCCCTTACTTTGTTAAAAGCTTGGAAAACTTGTTTGAGATTAACTGGAAAAATTTAAAATAAGTAAATACAATAATAAAGGATGAGTTATAAGAAGAAGGTCAAGGGGATTTATAAATTAGATTCAAGGAGTTCAAATCCCTACCCTTTTCCAGAAGGTATCCCAGGAGTTAGAATACCAAACCAAGGTTTAACTGAAGGAAGAGAAAAAATTTGTTTAGAAAATCCATTAGTGAGAAAAAGGATAATAAGGGGGTTTTCTAAAAAAGAAATAATCTCAGAAGTTTGGATAACTAAAGGCAAAGGATATACTATATGTGATGGAGTTAGATGTATTAGTGGTTATGCGGCGGGTACTGGTGATAGGGTCCTGCTTAGAGAATATAAAGATGATGAAGGAAGAATAAAATACACTCCATATGAACCTTATTGGCGGACAAAACAACTAAATCCAACAGGTAGGGATAGGAGATTGGAGAAAATTCCAGGTTTTGATGAAATTTTTGAGGAAATTTTTGAGGAAAATACCCCCGGCCTAGAGTTTTTGGTGGATAGATAAAAATTCTACAGTTAAGCATATTATACTGATGAATGCCAGCAATTTTCATATCATTTAGATTCCAAAAATTTAAAAACATCATAATCACTTTAATTCTATGAAAGATTTGGCTGAAAGCCTGAGCCCAATAGAAAGAAAGATATTTCCTTTGATAAGAGATAATATTTCTTTAAGAGAATTAATTGAAAAAAGCAGGCTTCAGGAAGTTGAGGTTATAAGGGCATTACAATGGTTAGAGAACAAGGAATTAATTAAAGTAAGGAAAGAGGAAAAAGAAATCATTGAGATTGATGCCAATGGAAAAAAAGCACTGGAGAAAGGACTGCCTGAGAAAAGATTTCTTAGAGCAATTTTAAACAACGAATTAAGCTTGAATGAAATAAAGGAAAAAGCACAGCTAAGAGATGATGAAATAAACGTCTCTCTTGGGATATTAAAGAAAAACTCATGCATATTGTTAGGAAATAAGATAAAGATAACAGAAGCAGGAAAGAAATATATGCACAACAACAAGATTGAGGAATTCCTGGAAAAATTGCCTGCAGAAAAAGTCAAGCTTGACAATTACATCCTGAATGAATTAAAAAACAGGAAAGAAATGATTAGGGAAGATTTGGCAAAGGAAAGAATTTCTATGATGACAAACAAGGGAAAAGAACTGCAAAGATTAAATATAAGGGATGATTTGATTGAAAGCTTGAATGTGAATATACTAAAAAATAAGTTATGGGTCAATAAAAAATTCAGGAGATATGACATTAAGATTAATGTGCCTAAAATTTATCCTGGAAAAAAGCATTTTGTAAATGAAGCATTGGAGCATGCAAGAAGAATATGGCTTGATATGGGATTCAAGGAAATGAAAGGGAATATAATACAAACTGCATTCTGGAACTTTGATGCCTTGTTCACATCACAGGACCATTCTGTGAGGGAAATGCAGGATACTTTCTATCTAAAAGAAAAAGGAAATTTGCTTGAAAAAGAAATTGTCCAGAGAGTGAAAAATGTCCATGAGAATGGAGGAAATACAGGCAGCAAGGGATGGCAATACAAGTGGAATGAAGAAGAAGCAAAAAAATTACTGCTGAGAACACATACAACTGTATTAAGCGCACAAACATTAGCAAGATTAAAAAAAGAAGAATTGCCTGCAAAGTTCTTTGCAATAGGAAGAAATTACAGAAATGAAACTCTTGATTTCAGTCATTTGTTTGAGTTTAATCAGACAGAAGGAATTGTTGTTGATGAAAATGCAAACTTAAGGCATTTAATTGGATATTTAAAAAAATTCTTTGAGAAGATGGGATTTGAAAAAGCAAGATTCAGGCCAGCATATTTCCCATATACAGAACCATCAATTGAGATAGATGTTTATCATCCAATACACAAGAAATGGATTGAATTAGGCGGTGCTGGAATGTTCAGGCCAGAAGTTGTAAAGCCATTGTTAGGAAAAGATATTCCTGTACTGGCGTGGGGTCCTGGAATTGACAGAATGATAACTGATGCTTATAATATCAAAGATATAAGAGAATTGTACAGGAATGATATAAAGCAGCTAAGGGAAAGCAGAATTTGGTTGAGGTAAATTAAAGAGATATTAATATCCTAAATAATATACTTCAACAGAATAATCTTTTTAAACTGGAGCACATTCAAAATTTTATGGAAGACACAAAAATAGCAATGATGATGGCTGCTGGAAAGGCATTAGACTACAAGAAAAGCAATCCTGATGCAGAATCAGCTGAAATAATGCAGCATATAATGGTCAATGTTGGAGCAACAGGAAATGCAAAAATAAGTGCAATTGCAGCTGCTGACAGGGCCTTGAAATACAAGGAAGAGAACCCAAGGGCAAATGACAAGGAGATAATGCAAAGGGTGATGAATGAGTCTTCTGAGATAATAGATGCTACTGGAGAATAACCTTTTTCTTAAACAGAAATTTTATTAAATAAAATAAGAATAATTATATTAGATACTAACAATTAATTGGAAGAAATTATTAATTTGGAACAATTGTTCCTTTTTTAAAACAGAAAGGTTTATATATCACTGTTCTATTTATAGAACATATGTTCCAAAAAGAAAATAAAAATAAAATAATGAATTTATTCTTTAACAATCCAAATAAAGAGTTTTATCTCAGGGAAATATCAAGATTGAATGGTATACCTCCCTCTGGAACATTCAGAATTTTAAATGAATTAGAGAAAAAAGGATTAATAACAAGAAATAAAAATAAAGCGGTTACCAACTTTAAACTTAAGGATAATGAAAAAGTTAGAATATTGAAAAGGTTGTTTAATATAAGCAACATTTATAAGTCTAAATTAGCCGATTTTTTAGCTGACAATTACAACAATCCAACGGCAATTGTACTATTTGGGTCTTATTCTCTTGGAGAAAATAATGAAAAAGGGGATATAGACATTGCTGTTATAACCAAAAAACATAAAGATTTAGATTTATCAAAATTTGAGAAATATTTAGGAAGAAAGATACATTTATTAGAAGTTGATATAAATAATGTTAGCAAAGAATTTAAGAATAATTTAGCTAACGGATTTGTATTGGGGGGTTATTTAAGCTTATAATGAAGGATTTTGAGATATTTTTAAAAGAGGGAAGTATAAAAAGGATTACCCCAAATAAATCACTGATCAAAAGTTTAGTAAATGACGCCGTTAAAAGATTAGATTTTTACAAAAAATTAAGATTAGATAATGAGACTTCAAAATATATCCTTGAGAATGTTTATGAATCATTAAGAGAATTGGCTGATGCTGTTTTAATAAAAGATGGTTATAAATCTTACTCTCATGAAGCGTCTATCACCTATTTATTAAGATATAATCTCCCTTTGGTTGAGATTAATAAATTTGATAATTTTAGAAAGATAAGAAATAACAGCAAATATTACGGGAAACCTGTGGATTTGGAAGATAGCAAGGAGATTGTGGAATTAGCAGAAAAATTATTAAAGGATATAAGGAGTATATTTAAAGATGCCTACAGTTAATCTAAACAGGAAAGAATTTGAAAGATTATTAGGCAGAAAATTACATCTGGAGAAATTAAAAGACAGAATTTCCATGCTGGGAACTGATCTCGAAGATGTCAATGACAAGGAAATTATTGTTGAAGTATTCCCAAACAGGCCTGACATGTTAAGCGAGCAGGGATTTGCAAGAGCTTTTTCTGGCTTTATTGGAATAAAGAAAGGTTTGAAAAAGTATGAAGCAAAGAAATCAGATTACAGGCTAATTGTGGAGGATTCAGTAAAAGATGTAAGGCCCTACACTGCCTGCGCTGTTGTGAAGAACTTGAGATTCAATGATGATAAAATCAAGCAGGTAATCCAAATACAGGAAAAACTGCATATCAGCTACGGGAGGAACAGGAAGAAATGCGCCATTGGAATCTATCCTCTTGAGAAAATAAAGTTTCCAATTTATTACAGAGCATTAGAGCCAAGCAAGATCAGATTCAGAGCTTTAGAATCTGACAGAGAATTAAATGCAAAAGAAATCTTAGATAAACATCCTGCTGGAAAAGAGTATGGATATCTGCTGCAGGATAAGAATAAGTTCCCTATTTTCATTGATGCCAACAATAAGATATTAAGCATGCCCCCAATAATCAATTCAAATGACACTGGGAAAATTACTGAAGGAACAAAGGAAGTTTTCATAGAGGTCAGTGGTTTTGATTTTAATACAGTCAGCAAATGCTTGAACATAATAGTCTGTGCCTTGTCTGACATGAATGGAATTATCCATGAAATTGGAATGAAATACGGAAACAAGAAAATGACAAGCCCAAACTTAAAGCCCGAATCAATGAAGATCAATTTAGATTATTTAAATAAAATTCTGGGATTAGAATTAAAGGAGAATGAAATCAAGAATTACCTTGAGAGAATGGGCTTTGGCTACAGGAATAAGAATGTTTTAATTCCATGCTACAGGACTGATGTAATGCATGAAATTGACTTGATTGAAGACATAGCAATTGCATACGGCTATGAGAATTTCAAGGAGGAAATACCAAATGTGAGCACTATTGCTGATGAAAATGATTTTGAAAGATTCAAAAGAAAGATTAAAGACGTATTAATTGGATTTAATTACCTTGAATGCAATTCCTACAACCTGGTTTCTGAAGATATTCTTGGGAGAATGGAAAACAAATCTGAAAGAATTAAGGTGCTTAATCCAGTAAATGTTGATTACAACACTTTAAGGAACAATATATTGTCAAGCTTGATGAAAATATTAAGCGAGAACAAGCACAATGAATACCCGCAGAAAATATTCGAGATTGGAAATGTATTTGGCAGAGAAGAAAATGAAAATTTAGGCTTGTTGAACTGCAGTTCAAATGCAAATTTCACAGAAGCAAAGCAAATCCTTGATTATTTATTTAATGCCCTGAATTTGAATTATAGCTTAAATGAAACTGAAAATAATGCTTTTATTTCTGGAAGGACCGGAGAGATAATATGCAAGGGAAAGAAATTAGGATTTATAGGAGAGATTAACCCCAAAGTAATTGACAACTTTAAATTGGAGATGCCTGTTTCTGGTTTTGAGATAAATTTAAGCGAGCTATTTAAAATTATTTAGAAAACCTCCTTACAACTGCTGGCTCCACAATTAACAATACATAAAATACCCAAATGCTCCATCCATTGAAGTAAGTTTCATTCTTCAGAAGATAAAATATAAAGATTAAATCCATGACAAAATTAATCACAAACCAAGTGATTCCAACGCCAAATATGTTTTTCTCGTTTATTATTGATCTTGAGAATGTGTAGATAGTCAATATTCCAATTACAAGCATAAGAATATGCATAGAGTTTGGAACAACTGCAAAAAGAAACCATCCAATAAAAAACAGGATAACCCAAATCAAAAATCCAAATAATATTGCTCTTTTTAAATTCATGTTTATTAATATGCCCTGAATCACCCCTTCTAAGGTTCATTGAATCCCCTAGATTTATTTCAGGGCATTTATATATAGCAAAGATAATATTTAAATATTATGGTTTTAAGCCTTATTTCATGGAATTTGATTTTGATTTAGATAAAGTTGTTGATAGGATAAATAAGGAGAAAGCAAAATTAGTATGCATTCAATTAGCTGATGGCTTAAAGCCAAGAGCATTGGAAATACAGAGATATCTTGAAAGCAATACAAAAGCAAGAATATTGATATGGCTTGGCTCATGCTTTGGAGCTTGCGATGTTCCACTTGAGCTGAAAGAGCTGAATATTGATTTATTAATACAGTTTGGGCATAATGATTTTGGGTATGAGCATTTATGGAGGTAGAAAATGAAATTTGAAATTCCTGAAGCAATAGTTAAAAGCATAAGGATAATTGTGCAAAAGACAAAGATGTTCAAGGATGAAGAAGATTTTGTGCAGCAGGCAATACTAAAACAAATCTCTAAATTCAGGGAATTATAATTCTTTTTTTCTAATGTATTTCAGCAAAAGATAATAAACTACAAAGAAAATTATTGAAGAAATCACAGAAATTTCCCATTTGAATTCTCCGTATAATGTGTAATTAACCAGATTATAGAATATAAAATAAATCAATGAGGTAATTAATGCTAATTTTATCTCCCTGTTCATGTTAGTTTATATTACAAATTTTTATAAATGTTTTTCCTGTGACCTATTTTTGTTATTTCTATTCTTTTAAAACTTTGATTAATATCAGCAATAACTATATAATCCCCAACCCTTAACTTGTATCACCTCTTCCAACGAGCCTTTCAAAGAAGTGAAATGGATTCTCTTTTGTGGATATTATTTTGTAAAATATTCTTTCTCTTATTGGTCTTTGTAATTTATCTAAAAAATTAATAGATTCTTTATCAAAAATTATTTCATACATTAAATCCCGAGCCTCTTTTTTGCTTCTGCTTCAGTCAAGAATTTTCCTTTTTTTATTCTTTCCCTTGCTTTTTCAATTGAATCTATAGTTTCTTCGCTTAATTCAGGATGTGTTTTGTATGTTTTTATAATAAATATAACTTTTTTAATCACTTCATCATAACTCTCATTCTTATATTCTCTAAATTGATCTAATTGAGATTTTGTATCTTCATATATCTTTATTGTTGTATTATTCATACTTATCACCTATACTTTAGTATACTTAAGTATATTTAAACTTTTCTATATCATTAAAACGCCGAGACTGGGATTTGAACCCAGACACCCTTTCGGGTCAAGCTGACTATAAATAATTCCAGGCTTGTGCAATACCAGGTTATGCGATCTCGGCAATAAGGACTTTGTCCTTCATAAGTCTAAAAGATAATTTATTTAAAAGTCTTTTTAAAGAGAATTGTAAGTTTTTTTCATCAGTAAAGCATCAGCCTCAAGATTGGGAGATTCGCAAATGACAACACCCTTACATTTGAATTCCTTTAATGTTTTCATCAAGTCTTTATAGTTCATGTCAGAATCTTTCAATATTAAATGATTTTTCTCCCCTTTTTCACCATAATTTATTCCTGACATATGGATATGCATATTTTCCAATGCTTTTTTTCCTAACTCTTTTTCATATTTTGATAAGATTTCCCTGAATTCTTCGTGAGTGTTATTCTTCTTTCCCGCATAACGAGCAAAATTATGAGCAAAATCAACACAAGGCATAACTTGTTCTACTTCTTGACTTAATTTCATTAATTCATCTAAATCTCCAAATTGTGTTGGTTTTCCAGTAAGTTCTGGTCTAACCCAAATTTTATCATCAAATTCTTTTATCTCTTTTATTATTTTTTTTATTGCTTCTTTTATTTTGTCATAAACTTTTTTTGGATCTTGTTTTTGATAATAACCAGCATGATAACATATAGAAAAACCCCCACATAATGAAGTTATTTTTGCTGTTTGGGTTATATAACTAACACTTGCATGAAATTTCTTTTTATCTTCTGAATTGAGATTTATCCAATAAGGGCTATGTGCACTAAGAATAATATCATTATTTCTAGCAATTTTTTTTATTTCTGGAGTTTTATCTTCTTTGATATTAATTCCTCTAACAAATTCTAGTTCAAGGCACTCTAAACCAAGTTTTTTTACATCTTTTATTCCTTGTATTGTGTTTCCTTTAGTACAAGTAGGAATACCTGCAGTTCCAAATCTTAATTTATCCATTTTTTATTTTCCATATCTTAATGTTATTATCTTGAGCATAATTTTTTAATGTTTCCCATGTTTTATTAGATAAATTTGCTTTTACTGCTAAAATTATTTTAGAAAACTCAATACCATAATTATATTCATATAATTTGTCTATTTCATGTTTTAATTGTATATAAAATTGGTTATTATTGGGTTTTTTTGAAGTTTCCTTACAAGAAATTAAGGTGTAAGAATTATTTTTTTTGGCAATAATATCAGATTCAGGATGATGGAAATTTAACGTCATTTTCGTTAGATTCTTATCATTAATAAGGGCATTTGTAATTATTTCATAACCTTTATTTTTCATAATCATAGCAATCTGATTTTCAAATTGATTATGTTTATGTGAGACTAATCCAACAACCATGGGAAATTTTTTAGCTGTCTCCCATCTTTTCTTTTCTTCAATAATCAATTTTTTAACTTTATTTGAGATATCTCTATTTTTAATTTTATTATTAAGATAAGTTTTGTACTGTTCTTTTAATTTTTTTCTTATATGTTTACCTGTTTCTATCCTAGATATCATATTTTTATTTTTATTTCTACTACCAAATAATTTTAAACATATTTCTCCCAGACTTATTCCATATAATCTTCTTAGATTCCTCCAAAAAACAATTTGATTATCTCTAAAATAAAAATATTCATTAACTAAAAAATATATTTTACGTTTATCTTTTTTGTTCAATATTGTCTCTATAGGTTTTAACTTATTAGATATCTTATTAAAATTATATCTTTTTCTCATAGCATTTCCAACATCAATATTTATATTATTCATTTTAAATAATCCTTGAAGCATGTAAGAAGAGATATTAAATTTATTTAACCATCTTTTAAGATTAGCGATTTCATTTTTTCCATATATCTCTTTTTTAATCAATTTTTTATTTAAGAATGAATTAAAATTATGTTGGTCTAATAATATATTATTATTTCTTAAGAATTGGTCCTTTATTTCCTTAGAAATATTTAAAGAAGGTAAAATTGCAATTGTTTTAGTTATTTCTTTGTAATCTCTTTTTAATCTCTTTAAATGATAATTAAGATCCTTTAATTTTCCCCTTAGATTTTGATTATATTTCCTAAAATCTTTTATTTCAAATACAATTACATCTTTATTATCAAAAGCTAGTATATCAATATTATCTTTTCTTTTTAGATTTTTACTTAATGTACATCCTAAAAAGATATTTGGATATAATTTCTTAAGTTTATTATATAATTCGTATTCTTTTTTTATACCTTTAACTGTATTTATATGAGGTAATATGTTAATTATAGAAGGACACTTTAAATAAAACTTATTATTTATAAAATCTTTTATCTGATTTTTTATAAAATTTTTATATTTAATTATCTCTCTTTTATTATATTTTATATTTTTATTATTTAAATAATTTAAGAACTTTGTAAAATTTTTTTTAGACATTATGTTTGTATTATTTTCATAGTTACTTAGATTTGATTTATTATTTAAAAAATTTAAATGTTTATTACTTAATTTTAGATAATGTCTAATTGCTCTATAAGTTAAAATATATTCATTTTTAAACAAACGATTACACCATTCTATAAAAAATATTATTTGTGGAGAGGTATTATTTAATTTATTATGTATATCAAATATTTTATTTTCATAAGAAGTATAGGAAAATTTATTTAACCTCTCTGATACTGCACTGTGACTAAGACCTAAAACTACTGATAATTGAGCATTAGAATATATATTTTTTAAATTATCTAAGGTATCTTTCCAGTTTTCTTGTTTTATAAATTTCATTTTAATCTATTTTTTAATTAATCTTTCTATTATATCTGAGAAACTCTCCCCTTTTTTTCCTAATTTTATTAATTTAGTGTGAACTTTTTCTCTTATTTTTATAGTTTTTAGATTAGGCATTTTACTAATTATTAGTAAGTATTACTAATATATAAATTTATTTATTTATTTTTATATAATTTATTTTTCATTATTCATTTAATGAATAATATTATTAATTTTTGTTTGTAAATATTTCTATTTTAGATTTAATGAAGAAATAATGGTTTTTTTGTTTATATAATTAATCACTTGTTTTTTTAGATTTAAATCTATCATATTCCTTTCTTAATTCATTTACTTGTCTTTCGGCATAATCTAATAATTCTTTAAAAATATCTGGTTGTTCCTTCATTTAATCCTTGAATTAATTTTTTACCTGATAGATAACTCAAGAAGGATAATCCAAATGTTGAGAATACTGTAGCAAATGTTTGAATAGGTACTGGAATCATGTCATCTATGATTTCCATCAAAGAATGGTTATAATTAGATATATACCCCCTGATAGATTGTGTAGCGTTAATGAAATCCCCTCCGCCAAGACCATGCCCATATATGTCCCCTATTCCATAAGGGATTGTCAGATAAAATCCTAAAGCAGCGGATATATAAATACATGAAGGAATTAAAGTAAATTTATTTTCTTTATTATTTAATAATGATTTTATAATTTCAATTTCGTTTTTGATAATATGAATTCCAGGAATCCCAAGAATCAAGTGCGGGGATAGGCTAATAATTGATTGATGCAAAAGAGCATATTTTGAGTTTGGATTTGGGTAGGATGTACAAGTGATTTCATTAAGTGGATCAATTGTTACCTCATTAAATGTCCCTCCAAGAGCTAAAGCTGTAAGTCCATGAATATATTCATGAGCAACAATTCCTGTTCCTACCATAAGTATTGGTTTAACTATTCCTCTAGTTACTTTCCTTAAACTGTTTGATTTTACAATTTTTTCCAGATTCATTGAAATAAAAAGATTAAATTATTTAATATATTTTCTTTTGATTTAACTATTATTTTGTATTAATGCTTATGAGTTATAGATATTATTTTATATAATTAATGCAACCAGTCTGTCTTCACTTTAGAGCCTGATAGGTATTGATATATTGCTAGTGCTGCCTTTGCACCCTCGCCTGCTGAAATGATAGACTGCTTGAATGGAACTGAAGAGCAGTCTCCTGCTGCAAATATCCCTTTTTCAGAAGTTTCACACCTGTCATTGATTATTATCTCATCATTTTCATTTAGTTTAACTAAGTTATTCAGGAATGACTTATCACTTTCAAAGCCTATATTTATTATTACACTATCAACTTTTATTTCTTTATTGTTATTTAACAAAACACTTTTTAATTTATCATCCCCTTTAAACTCCAGAACATTTCCTAAGATAAATTCGCAATAAGGGCATGCCTCATCAACCAAGGTTTCATCTGCCTTGAATTCAGACCTGTGAATAATTGTCATTTCCTTGGCAATATCCCTTAGTTCATTAGCTGTTGTGAATGCTGAATTGCCTGCTCCTATTATTGCAACCTTCTTGTTTTTATATGTAGGATAATTCTTCACGTTATAATCAATGCCCTTTCCCATAAACTTCTCCTCATTTTTTATGTTCAGCAACCTTGGAGCTTTTCCAAATGCAAATAGAATAGTTTTTGCCTGATGAGAATTAACCATGAAATGATCTTCATGTTTCTTTATTTCCCTTGCTTTTTCATATTTTATCTCAAGACCTAAAAATTCAGCTTGCTCTTTAACATCCAATGGAATTTTGTAACCTTCTATTTTTTTAAAACCAGGATAATTCTCTATGTATTTTGGCAGGTTAGTCCTGCCGCCAATATCAAGTGTAATCATCAAAGTCTTAAGAGATTTCCTCCTAAGATAAACTGAAGCAGACAATCCTGCTATTCCCCCGCCAACAATTATGCAGTCATGCATTTTTTAACCTTCTTGATTTTGGAACAAAATTTTTTATTTTATTATTTGACGCGAAACCAACACCATAAAAATCATCCTTATATTTTATCAGTCTATATCCCTGAACATTATTGCATTCTAAATCATAACCTCTCAGCCATTCTCTTATTTCCTGATCATTCAATTCATGGATGTTCTTTGTTGCTTTTTTACCTATTATCTGAGAGCCTTCTATGCTAAGCCTTAATCCTTTTTCAATATCAAGGAAGTATAAGCCAATATTGTTTATTCTTAAATCTTTTGTATTAAGATTCCTGAATTCTTTTGAGATTAAGTAAATCTTATCCTTATTCTGAAAGAAAGAATAATCTATATCTAACTCTTTAATGCCGTAATATCCCTTTAATTCATTCAATATATGGCTTACTTGTTTTTTGTTAAGTAATTTCATAGAATTAATTAAAAAGAATAGAATTTAAAATTAATTGTTTTGAAGGTAATTGAGATAATTTCTTGCTGATTCCTGAATTTCTGTTCTTGATCTTTCTTGATAAGATTCTATTTTTTTATTAATTAAATCAACTGACTCATAAACAGATGAACCAATTAATGCAGAAAGTAATAAAATTCCAACTAAATCATATATTTTCCTTATAAATGGCTTGTTAATCCTTTTTAATCTACTAACCATACCCCTTGGTCTTTGATGAAATTGGTCTATATAAGGAATAGATTTTGGAGTATACATTTTACAATTTCCCCCTCAATCCTTCCTTCTTTGCCTTTTGAGCTTCTTTTTCCAGATCAACGCCCAAATCCTTCAAGGCTTTAACATGAACCTGAATCAACTGATCAACTATTGTAATCATTCTCAATAATTCCTGCCTTTCTTTTGCCAGGGTGCTTAAAGCTCCCTTGTGAAAACCTATTTGCTCTTCTTTCATTTTTTATTCATCCTTATTATTACATCATCAATTTCAATTTTCCTTTGATTAATAGTTGGGACTATTTCATCTGCTTGAAATATCCTTTTTATATCTAAAACTTCGTCTCCTTTAACATTAATTCTAATACTATCCCCCACATTAAATAATGGAGTTAATTCTGGATAATAAGATGAATTGGGTCTATAAATTTCAAAAGAATAATTGTTACCATTACTTTCAATTTCAACTTTTCTATAAACAGGCCAAGTCTCATGCCTGCCCAAATATCTAAAGGTTTTATCTGTCTCAAAATTTTTACCTATTCTTTTAGAGAATTCCCTCATTCTATTTGTATCCAATTCCATACTAAACACTGTAGTATCTCTACCTGAAATATTAATAATTTTTCCATCCAAAGTCCTGATTTGATTATTCCCTTCTTCTTCTTCAACAACTTCTATTTTAGGTTTATCTTGATAAAATAAGTCAGATTCTTTTAAGTTATCTCTACAACCATTCAAAGCTCCAATGAGAGCTAAATAAGGAATTGGTTCTCTTAATGTTTTCAGAACATGATTTCCTATATTTTGTAATCTTTTTGTTAATTTCATTTTGTTCCTCCATTTGTTGTTACTAATTAGTAAATATTTATATTTATAAATCTTTCCATTTGGGGTTTTGTAACATATTCGTCTGGTGAAAATACATAGATTTAATAAGGTGATTTATCTTAAAAATTATTAAAAATACAGGAGAAAATAACAAAAAAATGACTGAAGGAAAAGTAAAGTTTTTTAACAGAACAAAAGGCTTTGGTTTTATAGAAGGAGAAGACGGAAAAGAATACTTTGTCCACTCCACCGGATTAATGGAAGGTGTAGAGATAAATGAAGGCGATAAAGTAACCTTTGAAGTTGTCCGAGGAGATAGAGGACCAAAAGCTGAAAAAGTCAGGAAAATAGAGTAAATAATTTCTATTCAATTAGTAAATTATATAAACGCTATTTGAGTTAGTTGTATATGGATGATTTGATATTAAAGCATGTCTTATATAATTCTGTAAAATATGACAAAGTTGATGTAAATTCTATTTTAGGAAAAATCATAGCTGAAAATCCAGAAGCAAAAAAAGATATCAAGAGTGCAATAGAAAAAATAAAGAAGATAATAAAGGAAATAAGCAATCTAAGTATTGAAGAAAGAGAAAAAAGATTAGAGAAATACTCCTTTGAAAAAAAAGAAGAGAAAAAAGAACTTGAATTGCCTGATATAAATGGAAAGGTTATGATGAGGTTTGCACCAAACCCGAACGGACCAATACATATAGGACATGCAAGACAGGCAATATTGAACTCTTATTTCTGCGATAAATACAAGGGGGATTTCATATTAAGATTTGATGACACGGATGCAAAAGTAAAAATTCCTTTGAAGGAATCATACAAGTGGATTGAAGAGGATTTGAAATGGTTGGGGGTCAAGATAAAAAAAATTATAAGGCAAAGCTCGAGATTTGATATTTATTATAGATATGCCGAAGAATTAATCAACCAAGGAAATGCCTATGTATGCACCTGCAGGAATTTCAAGGAATTAGTTGACAAAAGTATAGAATGCCCATGCAGGAATTTAAGCCCTGAAGATAATATAAAAAGATGGAAATTAATGTTCAGTAAGTATAAAGAGGAGAATGCTGCATTAAGAATCAAGACAGATATCAACAACAAGAATCCTGCTGTGAGGGACTGGCCTGCATTCAGAATTATTGAAAAAGGAAAGCATCCATTCAAGAAAGCAAGAGTATGGCCATTGTTGAATTTTGCTTCTGCTATTGATGATCATGAATTTAATGTAACACACATCATAAGAGGAATTGACTTAAGAATAAGCGATGAAAGGCAGGGATATATCTACAAATATTTTGGATGGGAATATCCCAAGACAATTTACACTGGGAAATTATTAGTCAGCGGATTGAAAAGCACTTCTGAAATCAAGAAATTAATCCAAGAAAAAAAATTAACAGGGTGGGATGACTTAAGACTTGGAACAATAAAGACATTAAGAAGAAGAGGTTTCAAGGCAGAAGCAATAAGAAACTTCATATTAAGCATGAGCCTTAACAGGAATGATGTTCATGTCGAGATGAGCAATCTTGAAGCTTTTAACAAGGACATTATTGACAAGGAATCTAACAGGTATTTCATTGTATTAAATCCAAAAAAAGTGGTTATTGAAGCTCCTAAGACTGAAGTTAAGATTCCACTGCATCCTGAATTTGAGAGAGGTTTCAGGAAATTCAGGACAAACAAAGAATTTTATGTCCAGGATAATTTAGAGGATTATAAATTATACAGGTTCATGCACCTGTTTAATTTTAAAAATAAGAAATTTGTAAGCAGAGAGCTTGACAAGGATGCAAAGCTTATTCACTGGCTTCCTGTTTCTAAAGAGCTGGTTAATGTTGAAGTTTTAATGGATGACAATTCTGTAAAGAAAGGATTAGGGGAGAGTTCATTAAAAAAAATAAAAGTCGGGACAATAATCCAGGGAGAAAGAAATTTCTTCATGATTCTTGAAAAAAAATTGAAGAATAAACTTGTTTTTGTTTATGCTCACAGATAAGTTTAAATATATTAATAAATTAAGAATGATAACATGAAAAAAAAATTAACTGCAAAATCAATCCTAAAAAAGATTGAAGATAATAGAAATAATTTAAGAAAGTGTGAAGTAAAAAGAATAGGCTTATTCGGGTCATTTTTAAAAGGAAAGCAGAACAATAAAAGTGATATGGATTTCATAGTTGAATTTAATAAAAGCACTTTTGACAATTATATGGATTTGAAATTTTTTTTGGAGAGATTATTTCACAAAAAAGTTGATTTAGTTACTGAAAAAAGCCTAAAGCCTTCTTTGAAATATATAAAAGAGGAAGCAGTTTATGCCAAGAGAATATAAACTTTACATTGAAGACATACTTAATTCCATAAAAAGTATAGAGGATTATACAAAAAATTATACGTATGATAATTTTGCCAAGAATAAATTGGTTGTTGATGGTGTTGTAAGAAACTTGGAAATAATTGGGGAAGCAGTCAAGGAAATACCTGCTGAAACAAAAAAGAGGTATAAAGAGATAGATTGGAAAAAAGTAATTGGTCTTAGAGATGTAATTACACACAGATATTTTGGTGTTGATGTTGACATTATATGGGACATTGTAAAGAATAAGATTCCTAACTTAAAACTATGCATAGTTAATATCTCTAAAGAATTAAAAGAATAAACTTGTTTTTGTTTATGCTCACAGATAAATTTAAATAAAATTCGTTTTTTATAACAATATGGCAAAGTATAAAATAAGTTATGACAGGGAAGCATGCATTGGTGCACTAGGTTGTTTAGGAGTTACTGAGGAATTATGGGAACTGGCTGATGATGGGAAAGTAAACCTGAAAGGTGCTGAATTCAATGAAGAAACACAGAAATGGGAGTTAATTATTGATGAAAAAGATTTTGACATTGCAAGAGCTTCAGAAGATGCATGCCCTGTGCAGGCCATAAAAGTTGAGAAAGTCGAAGAAGATTAGTCCTATTTATTTTTCAATAAATTATTTATTAATTCTTTAGTTGCTTGAACATCTTTTTCATTATATAAAAAAGGCCCGAATATCCCTTTAAAACTATCTTCAAACTGAGGCTTTTCCAAGAAATAAACTTGCTTTTTTATAGATTGTTTGAGTTTATTGATATCCCCCTTTGACAAATGTAATTCAAGCCTCTCTTTACTGCAAGGCATTAATGCAACTATATCCCTAATATCGGACAATCTCCCACTGTGAAATTTCATAGCAATAAGCAATTCTTTTTCTGGAGTTAAAAATTCAGAGTTAATTATTTTTCTTTTTACAGAATATTTTTTAATATAATCAAATCCCCATGCTGCTCCTGTTGTCCTAGAAACTAATCCGTTAATCAATAAGTCAATATCAACCGGTAAGCCCCCTATTTTTTTCATAAAACGTTTGAAATTCTCTCCGTATAACAAGGCAATTTTCTTTTCATAGTGTAGAGAATATCCTTCTTTTTTTAATACCTTTTCAAATCTCTCAAGATATTCTTCTTTGATTACTATATCCAGATCTATTGAGAATCTTTTTTTGTATGTTGAAATAGCATATCCCCCGACAACAATAAAATCAAATTCTTTGTTCAAGAACAAATCAAGCATTTTTATAATTTCTTGCTCCCTTTCAAGCAAACCAGTCCTTGAATCCTTTTCAGGCATTTGTCGATACCTCAGCATACCTTACTTTTAACCTTAAATTATACAATATATCCAACTGCTCTAAAATATTCTCTAAATGCAATTCTTCTGCCCACTTCACTAATTCTTTTAAGGGCATAACCGGCAAACCATCTTTTTTCTCAATTGCAAAACCTTCTCCCTGGATAATCCAAACTAAAGGCCTTTTATTATTCATTTCTCCTTCAGTATAAGCAATTCCTTTTTCTTTCAAAGATTTCTTTAAAGAGTTCATATCTCTTTTATCAACCTCCAAAAAATAAACCCTGTCATAAAAATCACCTGTTATAAAACTCCCTTTAGTCCAGATAGCTACAGCTGTTCCTTTTACAAATCTTATTCTTAATTTTGAGATCTTGATTAATCTCCATAAATCATTGTCCTTTTCAATAATAGAGATAGCATTTCCCAATTCTTTAAATTTTTTGTATATCAAATTCCTGTTAATCTTCATAATATTTTTATTCCCCTTCCTAATCAAACTAATTACTCCATATTTCTCCAATTCAGAGACCCATTTGTAAACTGCAGAATAAGCAAAGCCTGTTTTAGCAGCTAAACTATGAATGCTTTCTCCATCTTCAGCCTTTCTTACTATATTTGCAGTTATTTCATTTATTATTTTCATTATCTTATTAAAGATAATGGTATTTAAATACTTTTCTATTTATTTCTTAAATATCTGTTAACATCCTTATACCAAACACCATAATTCAAGTCTTCCATTAAATATAATCTTAATTTATAGCAATTTGCAAACTTTGCATATGCCAAGAAACCTTCAACAGAATCCATCAGTTTATCATAATTATTAATTAATCTTAATTTATTCTTTAATTTGTTTATATTCCTCTTTCTTAACAAAATATGTTTTTGAAACACTCTAAACCCTAAAAAATCTAAACCTTTGTATAAAGATTTTATTGTTGACTTTTGAGGATGAAAATCTATTTTTAACTTTTCTTTTAAAAAATTATTAATTTTTTCCTTCCATATTTCAAGTTGTTTCTTATTATCATGTAGAATAACAAAGTCATCAACGTATCTTTGGGCTAGAAAAAAATTTTGCGCGTACTCCGAGCCTATCATCCAAGCCACTAGGATCCCTACTGCAATCCAGGTAAGCCCCAGCAGAGACAGCAAAAAGCCTGGCAACTTTTCCATTTACTAGAGACCAATAATAAATATTTTTTCCTTGAACATAAGATTGAACATTTAATTTTTTAATTGGCATTCCTTGCTTATTAAAAGAACTTAAATCCACATAACAATCTTCTCTTACACAATCTTCTAATTTTTCTGTTTTTAATGGTTTTAGAGAATCATCCTGCTGTATTCTATGATCATAATGCACATATAAACCATCTTTTCTTTTTTCAAATCTTGCGTCAAGCCACTCTGCTCTCCAATTTCCAATTTTAAGCATTTCATCATATATCTTAATTAATTCATCTATTAAAATTATATCATTTGAAACATTATGAACTTCTATTAGTCCTTCTATACCTTCTTTTAACTGCTGGATAAAATCATACATTTCAGGAAGGGTTAACATAAACCGGTTATTTTCTTGCAATAATTTGTGAGTATCATTCCAATTGTGATTATGATAAATTTTATTTTTAGCTATGTATAATAAGCCATCCCTTGAAATAACATAATTTTCAGGATCTTTAATATCAGATTGAGGCAAAATTATCCCTGGCTTTTCTTCAGGTTTTTCACTTTTAGAGCTAGCTAAAGCTCTTTCATACGCTCCCTTTGTTTCTATTCCAAATATTTTATCAGGTAGGTTCATTTTCTTATGAATCTCCTATATGTATCCATGGTTGCGTCCACCATTAATTTTGATAAATCATCTCCTGAAGCAACATAATAGACAGGCAAGCTATGCGACTCTAAATCATGAGTGAATTGATTTCCTGAACCTATTTGTATATGGGCAAAATAATTATTTTTTGCTAATTCAAAGAATTTTTGTCTAGACTCATTCCAATTTTCAATTTCTCCGTCTGAGATTGACAAAACAAAACTTTCCCTTCCATTCAATGCATTCAACAATGAGTTTGCATCTATTTTTGTTGAGCCGAACTCAGGAGACAAAGCTAGTTTTCTTAATTTTTCTATATCTCTAAAATCAGATTCTTTGTATCTTGTGCTGGATGAAAATAAGCTTAATCCATGTCCTATGTATTGTGCTATTTCATTTAATTGCAGGAAATTTTCAATTCCATAAAAACCCAATAAAGCATAATGATATTTGCTGTTGTCCCCCCATGGAATATAAGTTGTTTTTCCCTGACTTCCATCTATCCCTCCTGCCATGCTTCCTGAATTATCAAGAATAACCATCTTAAAATCTGGAAAAGACTTTATTTGCACTTTTGATCTCTCAGCAACTGTAATAAATTCTTTAGGATGACCTAATGCCAGGCCTTCTTCAGTAACAAATACTTTTGTAGGTTTTATTTTTCTTATATCATCTCTGTCTTCATCAAAAGCCCTGTAATTCAATGGATTAATTGTCAGACTCTGCTCTCTTGTCATTGCTTCAACATGGACGGGTATTGCTCTTGCCAATCTTCTGTACAAAGAGTCTAACTGTTCATATGAAGTAATATTTGGGGATAATACTTTATCATTGCTGTATCTTCCATAGGCTATTTCCTCTTTTCCGTTTTCTGTTTTTGCCTTTTGTTCAATTCCGCTTCCAGATCCTTCTCCTGAGAATGCAGAAAGATTTTCTGTTGGAGGAATGTCCAATAAATCTGCAAGATTCCTTGCAAAAATAGAAGCCATTGAAGCCCATCTATTTTTATTGAATAATATTCTTGTATCCTGAATATTTTCTGGAAGGTTTAATTCCTTTATTGTTTTTTGGACAGCGTCATCAGTTCTTTTATCATTTTTATAGTGTCTTTTCAATAAAGCCCTATCAGCATTATCTCCGAACAAATGCATGTTTAACTTGACAAATGCCTCATAAAAAGGAGTATAACCTTCTTTTAATCTGATTCCCTGATTATCCCAGAATAAAACCTGTCCTTCAAAATTACTGTTGAATTCCTTAGACTCAAATTCCCTACATCTTGGGTTTATCATCAAATCCTCAAAAGCATTTGCAACATAACCACCGAGACTTTGATTTTGAGAGATTAAAGTATCTGGATCTTTTCCCTTTTGCTTGAGTGCATTTTTTACTGCCTCCAGTATTAAATCATGATAATAAGTATCAAAAGGGCAACCATAGCCTGAATTGAAAGGCAATTCCCAATGAGCAAATTCATGAAGAGAAATGCTTCTAAGCAAGGTTTCTAATCCATCATTGATTTTCTTTTTTCTTGCATATGCTTTTTGCCTCTTGTTTTGTATTGGTGTATATCCCTTTCTTAAATTAATTTCAACATTCCAATTTGTTTGATTTATATGAGCAGAGATATCTTCATCTGAATCGTCATATTCATTTATTTTTAAGCTACCACTAACTAAACCAATCCTGTTCTTTATTCTGTTTAATTCTTGTTCTAGGTTCATTTTTATGCCTTAATTTTCGCGCGACGTACCCCGAGCCCATCATCCAAGTCACTAGGACCCCCAATGCAACCCAGGTACGCCCAATCAGAGCCAGCACTAAGCAAGGCAACTGAAATATTATCTCTTATTGGATACCGATAATAAAAACTTCCATTAGGAATATCTTTTGGAGGAAGCCCTTGTGAAGTTGCATTATTTAACCAATAATCAAAATCAATTCCAGGAGTTCTATCTTCCATTAAACAATCTTTCAATTGTTTTTTATACTGTGGTGTTAAATTTCCATTGCTATAAAGTATATGAGCTGAGTGTAAGTATAAAACATTATTTTCTCCAACCTTTTTAACTTTAAAACCTGCATCAAGCCATTCTGAACGCCAAGGATTTCTTACTGCTATCATTTCATCTAAAATTGATTCCAAGATTCTTCTGTCAATAATATTTCCTGTACCATCAAATGCTCTTCCTGATCTTAATAAATTAAGAAAATCAACTAACTGCCTTGGATTAAGAGTAAAGTCTCCTAAACCTAAATTTAATTTTAATGCCTGCTCCCAAGTAATACCCCCAATATATTCATGACCATCTTCTTCTTTAGCAGTATTTTTTAAATTATATCCTAAACCTTTGACTACCCTTTCAACTTCTGGAGTATAACTTAATCTGTGCATAGAAACCAATAAATCTGGATATTCATATGCTTCATGCTTATGACCTGGAAGTACAATCCAATCTTGAAGATTTTCAATATCAGATTGAGGCAAAATTATCCCTGGCTTTACTTCAGGCTTTTTATTTTTAAAGCTAGCTAAAGCTCTTTCATACGCTCCCTTTGTTTCTATTCCAAATATTTTATTAGGTAGGTTCATTTTCTTTCAGCAAACTTCTCAAATAAATTTTTCATGAAACTCCATCTTCCTGAAAACCTGTCCAGAAGTTTCTTATCTTTTTTCTTTTTACTTGCCATATACATCCCTGCTGCAATAGATTCTTTCTGAGAATCAAATTCTGCTCTTGTAAATCCAATAACAGCATCCATGGCTGAATAATGATTTTCATGATAAGTATTTCTAACTAAAGATTCATTTAATATTCCTGAATATGCTGAAACAAACTTGAATGCAGCCATCATTGAATTAAAATAATCCTGATCTTCTGCCCCTTTTTCTTTTGTTATATCATCAAGTGCCTGACTTAATGTCACTATTGATTTTGCAGCCCTTGGTGATACAGGCAATATCAAAGCTGCATCTGAGCCAGCCTCGTGACCTTTCAATTGATTAGGCCATCCTGACTTTAATCCTATCTTGCTTCTATCCCCCTCCAGATAATCCAAAGCGTGAACTAAATAAGCTGCAATAAGATATTTTTCAAAAGGAATTTCTTTAGCTTTCAATTCTTTATGCCTTTGGATTATTCCTGAACTTCTGTCTTCCAAAGATTCAGCAGCAAAGTCAACCCTTGGATTTTGGTCCTTTGCCAGCATATCAAAAGTATCAATTGGCTGTGGCCTGAAATAATCAGTGTCAATTATAAGATGCATCCTATCCCTTAGAGCTCTACCTAATTCGTTGCTTGATTCTGTGAATTGCTGCCCTATGTTTCCTGTTGCTATACCAATTGAATAATCCCCGCCAATTGGGTATAATCTTCCATCTATTTCTATAGAGCCATCAAACAAATTGAATAACTGTGCTCTAACTGAAGGCACACAGTTTGGCAATTCATCATTTACAATTAAATGATAATTTATCTTATCTGTCAATTCCCTGATTCTTGTATCTGAAGTCAGATTTCCTTCCTTCAGGGCTTTTAAAAATTCAGGATTTATTCTCTGGAATAATTCCCTTGTATCCATATCATTCCTTCCAAGAATGAATAGTGATTTGCCTGAAAAATAATCCATTATATCCCTTGCTAATTGTGTCTTACCAGAACCTGTATCTCCCTGCAAGAATACATTTAACCTTCCCCTCAATGCTGCATCCATCATATCATTCATGTATAATGAAACACCATTTAGATTGGCTAGTTCTGTACTATTCCTGTATGTCTTTAAATTAAGAGTCATTTTCAGCCTCCTTAATAATATTAATTTTAACCTCAACTATTGTCTTTGGTTTTAATTCATTTGATAAAAATTTAGGTATAACTATAATTGACTGATCTCCATGCTTTGATATTCTCTTTGTTATTGTAAAGTTTCTTGACATTTTATATACTCCTTAAAATTTTTGCGGCGCGTACTCCGAGCCTACCATCCAAGCCACTAGGATCCCCATAGCAAAGCAGGCCAGCCCCATCAGAGCCAGCACCAAGCCTGACACCTTTTCTATCTCTTGGATACCAATAACAAAAATCTCCTTTTTCTACATTTTCCCTTGGCAATCCATGAGAGGTTGGATTTGTTACATAAGATTCTAAATTAATTCCAGGATTTCTATCTTCCATTAAAGTATCAGAATCCAAACGTTCTGTAACTTCTCTATCTACATGTGAATCAAATTTATTATAAGTAATAGATTTACTTCCAAATCTTGCACCAAGCCATTCAGCCCTGTAAGGAGCTCTTACTTCTATCATTTCGTTTAACATATACTTAAGAATTTCTTTTGGAACTTGAGTTTTACCATCTTCATATAAGATAGTTTCATTGCCTTTTATTGCTTGAATCAACCTATATATCAAATCTGTAACATTTATTGGGGATAGTGTGACATTACCTAATCTTTGATTAAGTGATAATGCCTGCTCATGATTGATATTTCCTATGTAAGGAGTTTTATCACTCTCCTCAGAAGTATCACTTACGTTAAAACCTAAAGTTTTTGATGCTTGTTCAACTTCAGAAGTATATCTTAACTTATGTATTTGGACTAATAAGTCTGGAGAATGATAATCTCCATGATATCTTGAATTTATTATTATAAAATCATTTGGATCTTCTATAATAGTTGGAATGCGAACTAAAGGCTTCTGCCCTGGTTCTTCTTTAGATTCTTTTCTCTTTAAAAACCTCTTATAGGCATCCTCTGTATCTATTCCAAATATTTTATCTGGTAGTTTGTTCATTTTTGTGTTGTTTTTATGTATGATTTACTACTTTTTAATAGATAAGACTCATTTATAAATCTTTTTATTTGTTACCACTTTAAAGTTTTATAATAAAATCTAACGTTAAAGATTTAGTTAAAATTGTCCTTAAATAAAAGGTTAAATATTCCTAATAATTTCAATAAATATCTTATTGTCCTTCAACGGGACTGTTATGAACTCAAAATTAGATTTGTGACCTTTATTGTCTATCAATTTCCCCTTTGACTTGAATGATTTCTTTGCTGACAATGTTTTGAATGCTGTGCAATTTGAGCATATCTTGTTATTTTTAGCAAGAATCTCATAACAGAATTTTCCTTTTGTATATCCTATCTTATTCTTCAGCTTTTCATTCATCCATAAAACATTCTTGCCTTCATCTATTATAGAAATGCCATCTATCGGACTATTCAGCAAATCTTTTATGTAAGAGCCTATCTTCTTGTTCTTCAATAAATTCTTTATAGGAGATTCCGACAAAGACCAGAGCTTTGCCATCCCAATATTCCTGAATTCAACTAATCCTTTTTCATTTAATTTTTCAAGGGATTTAGAAACAGTTCTCCTGTCTTTTTTCAATCTCCTTGAGATCTCAGAAGCTGAATAGGAATTTTCCTTCAGTAAAGCGATTATCCTTTCTTCAATCATATTATTACAAGATGCCTTTCATTTATATTTATTTCCATTATATTGATGTATAGTATTGTTCCACAATACAATAAAATTTATAAACTTTAAGTTTATCAAAATTAAATGGAAATCTATCTTGATCATGCTGCAACAACTTATGTAGATGAAAGAGTAAAGGAGGCTATGGACAGATATTTCTCTGATGAGTATGGAAATCCAGGAAGCTTCAACACAGTAGGGTTAAGGGCAAAGAATGCGATGGATGAGTCAAGAGAAAAAATATCTAATATATTAAACTGCACTCCAACAGAAATAATTTTCACAGGCTCTGGAACCGAGAGCATTAACTTAGCAATAAAAGGTTTTGTTAAGGCAAATAAAAACAAAGGAAATCACATTATAACACAAAAGACAGAGCATGAAGCTGTCTTAGAAACATGCAATTATCTTGAAAAAGAAGAAGGTATTAAAGTAACTTGTCTTGATGTTGATGAATATGGTTTAGTTAAATTAGAAGAATTAGAAAAAGCAATCACAAATGAAACAATTTTAGTTTCTATAATGTATGCAAACAATGAGATTGGAACTGTGCAGAATATAAAAGAAATTTCTGAAATATGCAAGAAGCACAAAGTAAAATTCCATACTGATGCCTGCCAAGCTGCTGGTTATTTAGATATAGATGTACAAAATTTAGGGATTGATTTGATGAGCTTGAATGGAAGCAAGTTATATGGACCTAAAGGAATTGGTTTGTTATATGCAAGAAGAGGAACAATAATAAAACCAATAATCCATGGTGGCGGACAAGAATTTGGATTAAGGTCAGGAACAGAAAATATTCCTTACATTGTTGGATTTGCAAAGGCATTGGAAATAGCACAAAGAGAAAGAGAGTATGAAGTTACAAGATTAATTAATTTGAGAGATTATTTAATTAATAATATCCTTGAAAATATTCCTAAGACATTCCTGAATGGGCATCCTTCAAGCAGACTACCAAACAATGTCAACATAACATTCCTTGATGTTGAAGGAGAAGCAATAATGCTGATGATGAATGAATATGGAATATGCGCTTCCTCGGGATCAGCATGCACTTCTAAATCTTTAGATCCAAGTCATGTTATTTTAGCAATAGGATTGCCTTATGAAGCTGCACATGGCAGCATAAGATTTACATTAGGGAAAAGGACAACAAAAGAAGGAATTGACAAATTGCTGAAAGTACTGCCTGGAATCATAGGATACTTAAGACAAGTAAGTCCTGTTAATTTAAGCTTAAAGGATGTGGGAAGATGAATATGGCAGATGTTAAATCACAGGATAACAGAAGCTGGTTTTATACAGACACAGTTAAAGATCATTTCTTCAATCCAAGAAATTTGGTTAAGAAAGATGATGAAATTGAAGTAAAGGACTTTAATGGGATTGGCAGCGTCGGAAGCCCATCCTGTGGTGATCAAATGTCTGTATGGCTAAAAATTAATGAAAATGAAACAATAAAAGAGTGTAGATGGAGATGCTTCGGATGTGCTTCAGCAATAGCTTCAACATCAATGTTGAGTGTTATAGTTACTGAAAATGGTGGGATGAAAATTGATGATGCCATGAACATTAAACCACAGGATATAAATAAAAGATTGGATGGCTTGCCAACAAGAAAATTCCATTGTTCTGTACTTGGGGACAAGGCATTAATGGCTGCTATAAATGATTATTTCAGGAGAACAGGGCAGAATGACAGGATAATTGTTGAAGGTGCAAAAATTGTTGATAAAATATTGAAGATAACTGACAAAGATATAGAAGAAGCTGTATTGGATGGAGCAGACACTTTTGAGAAAGTGCAGCAAAAAACTAAAGTGGGAATCAAGGACAAAACATGCATTCCTGAAGTAGAGCAATTAATAAGATTTTACAAGGAAAAGTATTTTAGATAAACTTAAAATTCATTCAAATTCTTTTAAAAAAGAAAAGTTGATTCCCTAAACACTCAAGAGAAACTAATAGTATTTATGTGCAATCGTGTTCTCACTTAAGCAGGAATAATCTTTATTCCTTCCTTATCCTTGATTAATATTCCATTACTCCCAGATTTAATTTTGTATTCAGCAGCTATTTTAACAGGTATCCTTACTGCAATACTATTCCCCCATTTTGCAAAAACAATCTCTTTTGCTTTTCTTATTTTCCTGTATTTGTTTGCTAAACTCTTAAGTTGTTTCATATCCATAATTTCTTCCCCACAGAAATCACACTGAAAAGCTTCAAAGCTTATTCCATCTTGTCTTATCATATCTTTAACTTTTTTCATTTCCCCATTACATATCGGACATTTCATTTTTAATTTCCTCTCTCAATTGTTTTAATAATAATTATCTGACCGAGATCTTCACCAATGCATATAACAGAGCCTCTTTTTGATTTACTAATAAATTTTATTCCATTCTTTCCAAATCTCTCAATTTTACCTGATTTTAACACCTTATAGACATGGTCAGGATAAGCAATTTCCCTTTCTCTTGCACGTTTAATAGCATGAGTCTTGATAAATATTTGCTTCCCCTGAAAATAAATCTCAGTCATACGTATCTACAAGGATATACTTGTATATAAACTTATCGTTCTCTACCATTTTTGGATTAATAACATAACATTATTAAACTTCAAATTAGTATACCTAAACATTTTTAGGATTCTGTTAAATTAAATAATGGTGATTGTTTATCATATATATTAAATTAATTATATATTAAGGATAAAGACTAATTTTATTTAATTTACATAAACAAAAATAAGGCTAAAATAGTCTTATTTTTCTTTACCATTAATTAACTTAACAAAGTCCATCCTGGACATAAAATCCCTCTTTTATAGATGAATCTCCTTGGACATTCTTATACTCTATTTTTGTTTCTGGTCTTATTTCATGTTCTATACAAAATTTCTTTCTTTCTCACTTTACTTTACTTCGCAAATCATTGGTAAACTTATTTCAAATAGAAAACTATTTAAACTGTGAGTTTATACATTTAAACTGTGAGTTTATATGAAAGATATAACAAAAAATGAAATACTTTTTGTATTAATTATATTCAAAAATCCAGATAAAGATTATAATGCAAATAGTATAGCAAAGCGTATTGGCATTAGTTCAATGGGGGCTTTAAAAATAGCTAAAAAACTTGAAAAAGATAATATTTTAATTCCAAAAAAATTAGGAAAAGCCGTATTTTATAAATTAAATATAAACAATAGCTATGTAGAACAATATATTAAATTTTTATTAAAAAGAGAATGTGAGTTATCTAATCCTTATACAAAAATATGGATTAATGAAATTAAAAAAATTAAAAATGCTGATTCTGCTATTTTATTTGGTTCTGTTTTAACAAAAAATAAAGAAGCAAGAGATATAGACGTTCTTTTTATCACAGATAAAGAAAAATTTTATAAATTAAAAAAAGAAATAGAGGAAATTAATTTTATAAACATCAAAAAAATACATCCTATATATCAAACAAAAGAAGATTTTAAAAATAATATTATAAAAGAAGATAAAGTTGTATTAAATGCTATAAAAGGTATCATTGTTTTTGGGGAAGATTTAATAATAAAATTACTTAAAAAATGAGTCATGTAATTAACAAAGTTGAATGGTATTTAAAGAAAGCACAAAAAGAGTTAAAAAAATCTAAGAAACATAGAGGAATTATTAAGATAGAACCTGATTTAAATAAAGCAAAAGAACATATAAACAAAGCAGAACATTATCTTAAAGCTACTAATTATTTAAAAAAAGGAAATTTTTCAGATATAAGTGCTAGCACTGTTTTTTATTCAATGTATCATTGCTTACTTGCAATTGCCTTAAAACTTGGCTATGAATCAAGAAATCAAGAGTGTACATTCGCATTAATTTATTATTTAATTGAAGAAAGAAAAATAAATTTTGATGAAAATTTATTAAATAAGATAGCATCCTTAGATATAGAAGAAGGAGAAAAAACAAGTGTTGAAATAAGAGAACAGTATCAATATGGGACAAATTTATCACTTAAAGATAATCTTTATGAAGAACTTTTTGAATTAGCAAAAAATATTATTTCAAGAACAAAGGAAATAATAGAAGGATAAAATGACTGATTATAAAAAATTAAATCTTTTAGTGGGGTTGGAAGTGCATTCTCAAATAAATTCTCACAAACTATTCTGCAAATGCCCTTCTAAGTTAAGGGAAGGTTTTCCTGATTTGACTGTAAAAAGAAAATTAAGAGCTGTTGAATCTGAAGTAGGAGAGGAGGACAAGTCTGCTGTCTTTGAAATGCTGAAGAACAAGGAAGGCTTGTATGAGATATTCAATGAGAGTTCATGCTTGATTGAATTAGATGAAGAACCTATCTTAGAAATAAACAAAGATGCATTGAAAACAGTCTTGACGGTTGCAAAAATGATGAATTGCAATATTGCTGATGAACTAATAATGATGAGAAAGCAGGTTCTTGATTACAGCAACACTTCCGGATTCCAGAGAACTGGGCTAATTGCAAGAAACGGCTATATCAATGTCAAAAATAATGCAATTGAAATCGAAAGCATCTGCATTGAGGAAGATGCTGCAAGAAAAATGAAAGAAGACAGCAAAGAAATTGTCTATAGATTAGACAGGTTAGGAATTCCTCTAATAGAGATTGCAACTGCACCAGACATTAAAACTCCCGAGGAAGCAAGAGATGTTGCTGCACATATCGGAATGATATTGAAATCAACAGGGAAATTCAAGTCAGGAATCGGAACAATAAGACAAGACTTGAACGTTTCAATAAAGAATGGGGCAAGAGTTGAAATCAAGGGAGTGCAGGAGCTAAGGTATATTCCTAAGATAATTGAGAATGAAGTCAAAAGGCAATTGGAAATTATTAATAAAGGAAAAAAAGTCAGGGAAGAAGTAAGAAAAGTCGAGAATGATTTAACAACAAACTTCCTGAGACCAATGCCTGGAGCCTCAAGGATGTATGTTGAAACTGATATTCCTGAAGTTAATACTAAAGAATTAATTAAGGAGGTAGTAATCCCTAAATTGATTAGTGATAATGTCAAAGAATTAGTAAAAAAAGGATTAAGGGAAGACTTAGCAAAAGAAATAGTCAGAGAAGATATAAATTTGGATGATTATGAATTAGACCCAAGAATTGCTGCTGATGTATTGATTGAAAAACCAAAGGAAATCAAGACAAGATTCAAACTGGATGTAAAAAGAGAAAATTTAGATAAGGTTTTAGAATTATTGAAAGAAAAAAAGATAAGCAGGGATAATATAATTGATGTTTTGATTGATCTGGAGAATGACAAGTTTGAAATCTCCAAATATGAAAAAATAGACATTAAGATAATTGAGAATGATGTGAAAAATCTGATCAAGAATAACCTGACTGTCAATGCAATAATGGGGATACTGATGGGAAAGTACAAGGGAAAGATTTCCGGGAAAGAATTAAGCGAGATAATAAGAAGATATGAAAAATAAATTTAATTATTTTCAATTATTTTATTTATTGCTTGCTCAATCTTAGAGCTCATATTATATCCTTTTTCTCTGCAGAATTTTTTGAATCTTGAGGCTGTTGATTTGTCTATTGTAAAGTTAAGCCTTGTTTTGCTCCTTATCTTCTTAGTTTTTTCAAATTCCAGCAGAGTATCAAACATTTCTTTGTCTCTTTTGAGTACATTGTCTGCTATTTTTTGAATTTTATTTGATTGCATCTTCCAGCATCTCCTCAATTCTTCCTACATTGGTTATATTTTTAGTTGTTATTTCTTTTATTAAATTTACAACCTTATCAGTATATGCCTCATGGCGTTCATACTCTGCATAAGATTTTATCAATAATGCCACTGTTCTTTTATTTCCTTCCTCAAAGACATGGTCTATGAGTATTGCTCTTACAAGGAATGATAACGCTTTTATCCAATTCTCTGTTTTATTAGCATAATTCAAGGCAAAGTCTAAACTTGACTCGTTATGAAAATTTCCCTCATCAAATCTTTGATTAAATGAAATAATATCTTTTTTAGTTAGTATAAATTTCATTTTTAATACACACTTGTGTGTATAAATGTGTATTTAAATCTTTTGTTTTTAGGAATATAAAAGATTTATTAAATATTCTTCATCTTCTTCTCTTCTTCTTTTTTTCACTCAAAACTTTTTTAGCTTCACTTTCCATCATCCTCTCAAGCTTTATTGACTCAGAGAGAATTTTCCTTGCCAGCGGCTTTCCCTTTTTCCTTGCTTTTGATGCCACAGATTTGGCATACCTTACAAGAGTTTTTATTTTATTTCTTACCATTTTCTACCTCCTTTTTTCCTCTGCAATTGATTTTATTAGATTAAAACCAATCAATAATGCTATAATTATAAAGATTACTGACAATAAGGGGATGTTAAAAACTATTGGCTTGAGCCTTGCCTGCATCATCAATGCTGCTGCAATCACTAATCCTGCAAGAATTATTCCTGCTGCCAATCTATTAATTGCTGTATCCATGTAAAAAGTGAATTTCTTTATGTCCTTGTCTTCAATATCAACCGTCACTTTTCCCCTCTTGAGTATTTTTTTCATTTCATCTGGAAAATTTATGAAATCCTTCCTGAACTTCCACATGTTTTTCTTGAACATTCCAAAAAGATAATTAGGTGATTTTTTCTTTTTCTCGAGAGCTTCTACATAAGGCTTGCAAGTTTTTACAAAATTAAATTTAGGATCAAACTCCTTGCCAAAGCCTTCCACTGTTGCAGTTGCCTTTATCAAAAGAACAAAATTAGTAGGGAATTTCATCCTGTATTTTCTTGCAAGAGAAAGGACATCATACAATGCAGATGAAATCTCTATTTTCTCAAGCGAAGTGTTGTAATACTTGCCTAGATGCATTGACAAATCTTCCTTGAACTGCTCAATGTTTATATCTTGCTCAACTATCTGCAATTCAATCAATGATTCTGCAAGAAGCTCCCTATCACCATTTATCAAAGAAATGAAAACATTTTCAAATTTATCTCTTAACTCAGAAGAGATATGGCCAACAATCCCAAAATCAAGAAGAGCTAACTGCTGGTTTTCTGTCACAAAAATATTTCCTGGATGAGGATCTGCATGAAATACACCATATTCCATTGTCTGCTTGATGTATGATTCAACTATCTGCTTTACATAGTGGGACCTATTTTTAGTCACCTGAGTAATTTTCACACCTTTGATAAATTCCATGGTTAGAACTTTCTTTGTTGTATAATTCCAGTAAACCTTTGGAATCTTTATCGGATCATTCTTGAAGTTATTATAGAAAATGTCTATGTTCCTCGCCTCAAACATGTAATCCAATTCATTCTTTGTATATTCTTCAAATTCCTTTACAATCTCCATGAAATTATAATCCTTTAATTCAGGATAATGCCTTTCAAGCAATGTTGCCAGATGATAAAGCAATGCAATATCCACATCAAATATTTTGTCTATGTTAGGCCTTTGGATTTTTACAGCAACTATCCTGCCGTCATTCAGCATGGCTTTATGAACCTGGCCCACTGAAGCTGCTGCAACGGGAACAGGATCAAATTTTAGGAATAAATCTGACAATGGTTTTTTAAACTCATTTTCAATTATGTCCCTGGCTTTTTCAAATTTAAACGGCTTGACTTCATCCTGCAGTTTAGAAAATTCACTTGCATATTCTCTTGGAATCAAATCAGCCCTCAAGCTTAACAACTGCCCAAGCTTGATGAAAGCACCAGAAAGTTGCTCCATTGCTATCCTTAACCTTCGAGGAAGCTCTGACTTATTCACCAAGTATTTTTCCTTATAATTCAATGGCAAATGCTTCTTTAATTTTAGTTTATCAACAATAAGAAACAATTCCTGCTCTGCCAATACTGTCGCAATCTGCCTTAGTCTGGATACCTCTTTTATTGTTGTGATTAAAGACATAAAATAAAAATAATCAAAGAAGTTTATATAGTTTTTTATTCATTTAATTCCATTATTAAATTGTTTGATGAGAAAGCCCTGTGCTTGACTATAGAATCTGACTTGCTGCAGTAAGGGCATCTTAAATTGCTCTCGCCAAGAGAATCATACCTGAATTTGTAATTGCATCTTGAGCATGAATATTTCACTTTTTCCTGATTAAGCTCATGCTTTCTTGACAATGTTTTCTGGGAAGGTTTTATGTTGGTTTCTATTTCCTTGACTATGTTTTTTATTCCAGCCTTGTTTTTCTTTGACGAGGTTCTGTCCCTGCATGAAGAGCATAGCACCATTGTTTTATTTGGTGATTTAAGCTCATACCTTACATCCTGCGATGGTACTGACAATTTGCATTCATCGCACATCATTAAGCTGTTATCCATCATTTTAATTGCCTCCTTTTATTGATAATAACGAACATTTTGTGTTTGTCTTAAACCCAAGCCTGATAGTCTATTTGTAATTTCCTCGGGTAATTGGACATATTCCCCATTTACAAAATAATATTTTTGATCAGTCAATAAATTAGGAGTATTTCCTTCTAATCTTTTTGTTAAGGAATTATCTTTTTCAATGTGACCTTTTTCAATATGAGTTTCAACTGCAAAAACAGGTATTTCCTCTGAAGATAATGGAAGTTGTATTATGCGTCCAAACCAATTGAATGATATGGGGGTTGTTATGCTTGCTAAAATTTTTATATGATAAATTTTATCCTCTCCATCACGATAAACTCCTTTTCTTAGGGAATAACTAATCCCTTCTTGGGGTAAAAGACCGAGAACTTTTTGAATTATTTCGTGCTCTTCATTATTTTCTGGATTGTAACCACCAATTCTTTTCATGGGAATCTAAAGAACTCTTTTACATGTATTTATATTTACCTATGAATTTTTTTTATTTTTTGGCAAAAAAAAGCAAAAATTTATTAATTAATAAAAAATAGCATAAACAATGGTAAAATTTGACCACGAATTGATTTATCTGCAGTCTGAGAATGCAAGGATGAGTTTAAAAGAAATTTCCCATCATTTAAAGAAAACTCCACAAAGAGTTAAGTATTCATTATCTGTCCTTGAAAAGGAAGATATAATAATAAATCCCTACTGCATATTTGACTACTCCTATTTTGGATTGATATTATTCAGGGTTTATTTCAAAAGTGTTTACATCAATGAGCAGGAAAAAGAAAGAATGATCAATGAATTAAATGATAATATGTATATAAATTCAATATATGAATTAACAGGGGAATTTGATTTGGTGATAGAATTTGCATTTCCAAATCCTTCAAAATTCAACAAGGAATTCAAGAAAATTGTGACAGCAACAAACGGCTTGAATGAATACAAGATTATTCTCAACTTGGTAACATACAACTATCCAAGAAATTATTTAACAAAAGATTTTAATGTGCAGGGCATTGGAATGGAGAAAATAATAGGCGGGGACAGGGAAAGAGAGATATTCAATTCTAATGAGAGAAAGATAATAAAAAATCTGATTTTAAATCCGAGAATAAGGATTAATGAGCTTGCAGAAAAATCAGAGCTGAATGTCAAGACAGCAAAATCCATTTTCAGGAACTTGATGAAGAAAAATATAATAAAGGGATTTAAGTACAATTTAGACACAAACAAATTAGGGATACATAAATCAAGATTATTCCTAAAACTGCATAACTTAAGCCTTGAAAGAGAATCTGAACTGATGAAATACATGCTTAACACAAAAGAGATTGTACAGGCAAACAAGACTGTCGGGGACTGGGATATGGAGATTGACATTGAATCCTTTGACAAGAGCAAGATAAGATATTTGATTACAGAAATAAGGGAGAAGTTCATTGATATGATTGAGAGAATTAATTTAATTGAATTCTACAAGTATTACAAGAGATCTTATCTGCCTTCATACATATTCAAGGATGAATATGATAAAATTGTTGTTCTGAATAAATAATTTGAGAGTAAAAATTAAAAGATAATATTCCTTTGAGAAAGAGATTTTGAAATAGATTGTATAAAGTGTCATCTAATTATCGAATCTCACAATTATTTTACACCTTAAGAAGTATTAAATAAGTATTAAATATTAGTTTTATTATATTAATATAATATAAGAAGGGTGCATGATGAAGAGAATAATATTAATCTTGTTTATTCTTGTTTTATTTACTGGTTGTGCTCAACAAATAAAAGAATCTTCAGAGGAAGAAATAGAAACACAACCTTCGGTGATTCCAGAAGAAGGGATGAAGAAAGAAACAGTAACAGAATCCCAGGAAGAAAAAAAAACAATTACTATTCCTGCAGAGGTTGAAGAAAATTGCATTGGATTTCTTACTGGAAACCCGCAAGAGGCAGAATTGATTAATTTAATAGGAGCAGCATGGGCCAGACCCCATTCAGGACCATTTGCATGGGGATGGATAGAGCCAGAAAAAGGGGAGTTTGACTTTGTCTTAGTAGATGAGTGGATAGAAAAAGCGCAAGAAAATAATGTGGCAATCCTAGCCACGATATGGCCTTATGCTGAGTGGGATCAGAAGCAATGTCATTCTTCTAGATGTGAAGTAACATCTGTAGACCAATTCTATCCCTGGGGTGAAATAGGAGGAATACCAAAATCAAGATGCATTCCATGTAATCTTGAAGATTACAAAATTTTTATCTCAAAGATTGTGGAAAGATACGACGGGGATGGAATAGAGGATATGCCTAATTTAATAATTCCAATAAGATACTATGAAATCCTGAACGAGCCTGAAATGAAAGAATCTGATTTAACTTTTTATAAAGGGACGGAGGAGGAATACGTCCAAATTTTAAAACTCAGCAATGAAGCAATAAAATCTGCTTGTCAAGAATGTAAAATTGTTCAGGGCGGAGCAGCAGGCATAAGATATGATATGCTCTCTTACTGGAGAAAAATATTTGATTTGGGAGGAGCAGATTATTTTGACATAGCGAATATTCACTATATCAATTCAGGAGATTTAAACACATTAAATGTGAAAGATTTCAAAAAACTAATGCAGGAGAAAAATATAGACAAGCCAATATGGGTGACAGAAGCAGAATACAGCTCTGAATCCCAAGTTGAAACATCTGTAGAGGGAGCATTAAGTGCAGGCGCATCAAAAATATTCTTCACGAGATTTAAAATTGGATATAAAAAAGACCCATCAGTACTTGATGATTATTCAGATGTTTATAACAAAATAAAATGCCAATGATGAAAATAATTTTATTGGCTACACTAAAAAGCACATTACAATTTATTCCCTCTTCTGTTCACAAATAAATTATTAATGAAAACTGGGGTTGAATTTCCCTCAATTGAGAATGCAATGGGGATGATAGAAAGCAAAAAAGTCCTCAGTAACCCCTTATAAAAAAGAGTTCCTTAATTATTTATCACTAATTGCGTACTTGCATCGTCAAGCCAGGGGTTTTCATCAGGTGCTCCTTCATAAGTAGAACCTATAAAAATGGTATAGACTCCATTGCCGAATTTTGTTGTATCTAAATAATATTTCCAACCCCCATCTGCATTATCATCAATTCCTTTTTCAATTTTTGCTGCCTCTTCTTCTAGCATATTTGCCCTGAGCCGAATTCCTTGGGGTACCAAGAAGAAATCTACTTCTTCTGTTTTTTCAGGCACGCTCAGCGCTTCAATTTTGATTGTGCCTTTTACTGCTTCATCCAAAGTCGGATTTATAACAACATCTAAATCTTTTGTGCCCTTTATTCTTATTTCAACTGCACATGCTTTTTCTTCTGTATAACTTTCACAAATATAATTTGTTTCAATGCTGCATCTGTAATTAGTTCTTGTCTTAATAGAATTATCTGTACAAGTTGACCAAGTTCCAGGACTTTGACAATCAGGACATTTTGGTTTAGAAGTACAGCCACTTAAAAAGATTACACCAATAATTGCTAAAACAAGAATTCCATAAACAAGATAATTATGTTTTGATTTCACACTAAACAATTAATATTAACTTCCTTATAAATCATTCGTTTGCTGACAGATGCGGATTGAACATAACTATGTTATGTCTCCCATATTAGAGATTGAGTATCGCAACGAAGTGAGAAACGCAGAAGTTACGAAGGTCACCGAAAGGTTATTATAAAATAAGAAAATAATTTATACGATGAAATTAAAAAGGGGTTATTCAGCGATACTACTTTTATCGGTCATTTTAGTCATCTTCATAAGTGGGTGCATTCAGCAAGCCGATGACTTAATGGCTGGCAACAAAGCACAACAGAAAACAGAGCAGGAAACCTCAGATGAAGAAAAAGGACTTGGCACCCTGTGTTCTGGAGAAGTGGAATGCAGGGCGTTTTGCTATAATAACCAAAGGCAATGTGAATCATATTGTAGGGGAAGTCAGAACGAACTATGCACAAAAATCTTTCCTGCGGAAAACCCGTCAGACACCAAAAAAGATGACAGTAAACCGCAAATTGAGCACATTGGGATTCAGCTCGACTTTTATGATCCCCTGACAAACAAAGCTGGCGATATCAAATTTCACACATTCATGTATCCCTGGAATTCAGAAGTTTACAACTCCAAGATCTTTTACGATTATGGTGAAGTAAGCCCTGGAGAAGATGGAACGATTGAGCTCGAACCCCAGCCCGTCTATATCGCTCCGCTCGGCACAAAGGTTCGTGCAATAACTTCCGGTGTGGTATTAGACATCAGGAAAATTTATAGCGGTGATTATACAATCATGGTAATCAAGCCGGAATACCCTGGATGGATATATGAGCACGAGCATGTCATTAATCCGACAGTTAATATTGGAGATACTGTAACCTCCGGGCAGGTTTTGGCAGAGGTAAGCAATTACAACCAGTGGCTGAGAAATGATGGCTATGGAGTTCTCGACATCGGAATTTTATCTTCTGTAAATGGAAAGCCACTACATCACTGCCCATACCAGTATCTTGATGAATCTGTCAAGCAGTTTTATTTTGAAAGGATCAGGGCATTGTACACCTCCTGGGAAGAGTATACTGGCAACAGCTCACTGTACAACGAAGAGGAGCATGCCATCCCGGGATGTATTACGCTTGATCCAATCCAGCGATGAATCGTTTGGCTTCGCAAGTAAATGAATTTATAGAGAGTACGAAGGGTTATAAGAGATGATCATCGAATGGCGACCTCTGAAATTATAGATAATTCCTGTTACCTATCCCAAACGAAGTGAGTGAGTAATATTTAACATAATCGGTGTTATGTGCCCGAAAGCGACTTTATATTGTAAATAATAAAGAAGATTGAGGCAAGAAATTGAAGATTTCGCAGAGTCGTGCCCAAACGAAATGTTTATATACAAGTAAGATATTCTTACAGATATGAAAAATAGAATATTAGAACAAATACCAAAACTTACAAGAGTAAGCTCTAAGGGACAATTAGTAATACCTAGTGATATAAGAAGAAATCTTAAAATTAAAGAAGGGGATGTTTTTGCCACAACAAGCTCTGACCATAATTTAATTATATTAAAAAAAATAAGGAATCCAATAATGAGGGAAGATTTAATCATTCTTAAGGAAGTAGAAGAAGCTTGGAAAGAGATAGAAGAAGGCAGAAGCAAGACTATGGAAAAAAGAGAATTCTTAAAAGAAATTAATAAATGGTAAAGGTTACTTTTACGGAAGGATTTGAAAAACAGTTTAAAAAGATTAAGGACAACCTTACAAAAGAAAGAATAAAAAAACAAATAGAGAAAATTATAGAAAATCCTGAAGTTGGAAAACCATTAAGATATAATTTGAAAGGGGAAAGGACATTGTATATTAAACCCTACAGACTTATTTATACCATAAATCAAGATGAGATTATATTATTGAGATTTCTTCATAGACAGGAAGTTTATGAGTGAGGGCACGATTGAACATAATCGCTGTTAGTTTCCCTTGATAGAGGTTGAATTTTAGTGCAACGTTCCGTAGCGAAGCGGAGGAAAAATTCAAAGTCGTCGTGTCTATTGTTTTTTATGGTGGTTTCCGCCGCCGTTTTTTGCTTCTTTTTTCTGAAAAAAGAAGAGGGGGATTTCCGTTTAATGATCGAAAGATATTTAAATATTAGATTATTCTAATATATCAATATGAAAGAATTATACGAAATTCATGCTGAAATGTGCAAAGTATTTTCAAATTCAACAAGGTTAGAAATATTGAATTTATTGAGAGATGAAGAATTATCAGTAACAGAATTGATAAAAAAGACAAAACTAAGTCAAGCCAATATTTCCCAGCACTTATCAATTATGAAATCTAAATGGATTGTTGTGTCAAATAGAAAGGGTAAGAACATCTATTACAAACTTACAAATCCGAAAATCATCAAAGCATTTGATATAATAAGAGATGTTTTGGCTGAAAGATTAAAGAAGAATGGAAAAATGGTTAAGAGTTATGAGGTGAAAAAATGAGAAAAATATTCACAATCCTGATTTTCAGTATGTTGTTATTAGGTGTAAGTTTGGTATCTGCACATGAACATGATTTTGATGAAACAAAACAGCTTATAGATTCAGGTATTGACTGTGATAAACTTACAGATGAACAGCTTGAATCTATTGGAGATTATTATATGGAGCAAATGCACCCAGGCGAAGCCCATGAAATGATGGATCAGATGATGGGTGGAGAAGGTTCTGAAAGTTTAAGACAAGTGCATATCAACATGGCGAAACGACTTTATTGTAATGAAGATGTCGGAGGAATGATGGGCGGTGGTATGATGAATATGATGATGGGGGGAAATATGATGGGTTCTGGAGGTATGATGGGAATGATGAATATGATGGGAGGTAACATGATGGGAAATTATCCATCATATTACAGTTATGGCTATAATAGTTTTTGGAATATATTATGGTCAATCTTTTTAATAGGAGTAATTGCCTTAGTAATTTGGTTTATTTATAAACTCACCAAAAAAGGGAAAGGGTCTGAAACCCCAATTAATATTTTACAGAAAAGATATGCTAAAGGAGAGATAAACAAAAAACAATTTGAAGAAATGAAAAAGGAAATGGAGGAATGATATTTATGGAAGAAAACAAAAATGTTTGGGTCTGGGCTCTTGCAGCTGTAGCATTACTTTTCATGTTCGGCAGTTTTGGAATGGGGGGCTACGGCATGATGGGCTTTGGATTTATTTTTATGTTACTTTTCTGGGGGCTCGTTATTTGGCTCATAGTTACTTTAATCAATGCAAGCCAATCTAATAAGAATGAGTTAGATTCATTAACAATCTTAAAGAAAAGATATGCATCGGGAGAAATAACTAAAAGGCAGTACGAAAAAATGAAAAAAGAGCTGAAGTGAGGTATGACAATGAAAATAGAAGATTTCGCTTACATTGTTGAAACAAAAAAAAGTTTTGATGAAGCAGTTGTATCGGTTTTAAAAGCTGTTGAGCAGAAAGGATGGGCTTTATTCCAAATATATGATGTAAAGGAAAGATTGGCTGCTAAAGGTTTTACTCAGAAGCCATTAAAGATAATTGAGATCTGTTCTGGAAAGTATGCTAACCAATTCTTAAATAAAAATAGGTTGATTTCACTTTGTATGCCATGTAAAATAAATGTTCTGGAGGATGGTGGAAAAGTAAAGATAGTTGGAATGAAACCTACAATGATTTCACAATTCTTTCCAGAAGTTACTCAAAAAGAAACAGAAGAAGCAGAAAAAGATATTAAGGAAATTGTTAATAATGCAAAATGAATAATCTTTAAAAATAAGGAGGCAAAAATGGAAAAATTAAACCCAAAAAAAGTGTCATTGAGTTTGGCAGCAACTTCAGGAATAGTCTCTGCTGCATGCGCTTTGTTGATAGCAGTTGCCCCGCAGTTTACAGTAAATTTATTTGGAGC
>Ga0209542_10001812_pt1 | contig 49467 bp, 70 predicted proteins | sample RifCSPhighO2_01_FD_184028 | JGI IMG/M metagenome (GOLD analysis project Ga0209542, IMG submission 184028) | Soil microbial communities from Rifle, Colorado - Rifle CSP2_plank highO2_0.1 (SPAdes) (version 2) | ecosystem: Environmental > Terrestrial > Deep subsurface > Rock core/Sediment ...
GGCGGCCCTTTCCGTTTGTCTTTATTGGATATGCTGTAAAAGTGGTAATATAAATATAAGCTTTACATCCATGCTCCCTCTGGAAATTATTTTTAATATTCTGGTTGCCGGGATATTTCTCGTCTATTGGGGAGTGGCTTTTATCATTCTCTATCATTTGACCCGTTTCGGTATCGGCGTCCAGCCCAAAAAATTCGCCGCCGCTTTTCTTTTCAGTTCAGTGGTATTCTCCGGTGTGGCCATAATCTTGTTTATGAATATCGATATAAATTTGCTTATACCACAATGATTAAATCACTTTTCTCAATTTTTAGAGATTCTCCCAACTCTTTCGAGGGTCAGGAAAAGGATGAGGAAGTTATATTACTCTTGCGACGACATCCTTTCACTGTCTTGCTCTCGCTTACCTTATTCAGCTTGGCTTGTTTCGTGCCGATAGTTGTTGGGGTGGTATTTTGGTCATACCTTTCGACCCACGGCTGGCTTAATTTATATTTCTTCGTATCTAACGTCTGGCTCTTGAGTTTCTGGCTCGCGATTTTCCACTCCCTGACAATGTATACGCTCAATACAGTTATCATCACTAATCGGCGCATTATTGACAGCGACCAGCACGGGTTCTTCAATCGACAGATTGCCGAACTGCATAGTCATCGAATCCAAGACATCTCTATCCACACCAATGGATTGATTGAAACAATGCTTAAATTTGGAGACGTCACCGTCCAAACTGCCGCATCGGAAAAGCAATTTACCTTTCATCAAATCCCAAGGCCCGACAGAGTGAAGGATGTGATTATGCAAATTGCCCGCTCTAGAGATTCCGGAGTCAAGACTATGGTACAATAAACGTGGGTTAGCGATAATCTTAACAACTAATTTATTGTATGAAAATTCACGTCATTACATTCACTTTGCTTATCATTGGAGGTCTTAATTGGGGTCTCGAAGCCGCAAGATATGGCATCGGCAACTATATCCCGGAGGAAGTAGCCACAATCATCTACGCTTTGGTCGCTCTCTCGGCTCTCTACGAAATATTCACCCACAAGAATCTCTGCCGCAATTGTGCTCCTCAAGGAAACGCATAAATCAAAAACCCCCGCCTAGGCGGGGGTTTTTGATTATGCTTGATGCTCTATGTCCTTCTTCTTTTTCGGTGTGATACCGTGCACCACTAATATTTCTTCAAACTCTTTCTGTTCAATAGTCTCCACTTCGATAAGCCGCACCGCAATAGCGTCGAGTACCTTTCGATAGTCTCTAATAATCTTCTCCACTTTCTTCATCGCTTCATTCATAATCTTAGAGACTTCAGCGTCGATCTCGGCTCCCACTCTCTCCGAATATTCTTTGTCCCCTACACCCAGACCAAAAATTGGTTTGCCGCCGACACCCTCAAGCGCTATCGGCCCCATTTTCTCGCTCATACCATACTTCGTGACCATATCGCGCGCGAGAGCAGTGGCTACTTGGAGATCATTTGACGGACCGGTGGTCAAATCGTTGAAAATGGTTTTTTCAACCACATAACCGCCAAGCGCTACCGCGATATCGTCAAGAAACTCTTTCTTGGACTGGAGTTTGCGGTCTTCGAGCGGCAATTTCAAAACATAGCCCGCCGCACGGCCACGAGAAATGATGGAAATCTTGTGAACCGGGTCGGCGTAAGGAAGGACGGAAGCGGTCACCGCGTGGCCGGCTTCGTGAAAAGCGGTTAGCTTCTTTTCTTTTTGCGAGAGGATGTGACTCTTTCTCTCGGGGCCAAGCATCACTTTTTCGATGGAACGGATAAGGTCAAACTGCGAGACTTTGCTCCGTTCTTCGCGGGCCGCCAGTATCGCCGCCTCGTTCATCAGTGAATAAAGGTCGGCGCCGGAAAAGCCGGGTGTCCGCTCAGCAATTAATGCAAGTTTGACATCTTCGGCAAATGGCTTCTCTCGCGCATGTATCAGAAGAATTTCTTCCCTGTCTTTCCTGTCAGGCAAGTCGAGAGTCACCCGCCTATCGAAACGTCCGGGCCGTAAAAGCGCCGGATCGAGCACGTCGGGACGATTGGTGGCCGCCATGACGATGACCTTCTCGTTCGGCTCAAAGCCGTCAAGCTCGACTAGAATCTGATTGAGAGTCTGTTCGCGTTCGTCATTGCCGCCGCCCACTCCCGTGCCCCGTACTCGACCAACCGCATCTATCTCGTCAACGAAGATAATGGCCGGGGCCGCTTTTTTGGCCAAATCGAAGAGGTCGCGTACGCGTGAAGCTCCCACACCCACAAACATTTCTACGAACTCCGAGCCAGAGATGGAGAAGAATGATACGCCCGCCTCGCCAGCGACCGCACGAGCAAGCAGAGTCTTGCCAGTACCCGGCGCCCCCATCAGAAGTATTCCTTTGGGAATGCGCGCGCCGATATCGAGAAACTTTTTTGGATTTTTGAGAAAATCTACTATCTCACGGAGCTCTTCCTTGGCTTCCCTGCACCCGGCCACATCTTTGAAGGTGACCTTCTGACTCTTATCATCTGGGTGGGTCATCCGCGCCTTAGATTGACCGAAGGTAAAAGCCTGCATACCAGCACCCTTAACCTGTCGCGAAAGAAACCATAAAAAGAAAACTATAAAAGCGACGGGTAAAATAATAGGGGCGAGCGAGGAGAACCAATACAAGAATCCCTGGTCATTCTTCACTTCAATATTCACTTTGGAAAGTGCCTCCGGAGAGACGTCGTAATTTTTAAGCGTGGTGGTTAGGGCGGTGCCGGTTTCCTTTTTAGAAACCTTCTCTGCTTCGCCAGTGCGGAAAGTAATCTCGAGCTTGTCACCGACAACAATGATGGAGACGACATTGCCGAGAGATATTTCTTGGGCAAGTGTGGAGAGTGGAATCTCTTCGACAGACTTAGAAGTGTCGGAGACAAACGAATAGATACTGACCAAAGAGAAGAAGATGATGAGGGCAAGAAACGCCTGTCTTAAAAGAGCCCGGCCGGGCGGAGTGTTACCCCCTTTCGGCGGCTTGGTGATGATGATTTTCTTAGGTTTATTGGGAAATCCTCTCATGGCGACATTATATATAAAAGGCCGGATTTTGCTATTATTCCTTCATGGCAAGGTATGCTGACAATTCAAAAGCTCTTTTCGACTATGAGGTTCTCGAGCGCTTCACAGCCGGCATCGAACTTCTGGGTTTAGAAGTGAAATCTGTGAGAGTAGGTTCAATCAGTCTAAGAGGGGCATTCGTCTCCGTGCGAGGTAACGAGGCGTACTTACTGGGTACTCTAATTCCAGCCTATCAGCCGAAAAACGCGCCCAAAGAATACGACGCTCTTCGAGCGAGAAAACTTCTTTTAACAAAAAGCGAACTGGAGAAACTCAAGAATGCTGAAGGGACAAAAGGATTGACAATCATCCCTCTCTCGGTGTATAATAAGGGTAGATTTTTGAAGCTTGATATCGCCATTGCTCGCGGTAAGAAGAAATTCGACAAGCGGCAGACGATTAAAAAGCGAGACATCGAGAGAGATCTGAAGAGAACATTGTAAATTTAAATATGGGGATGATCGGCCTAGACAGGAAGATTCATCGGACTGATGCGCGAAAGAGCTGAAGTGACTCTTTAATCCGCTTCAAAATTTAAGTGCAGACTCTATTGTCGCACGAGCCAAGTCAATTGTTTCTCCGTATTTTACGAGAAACGACTTCGCTTTCGCTTACGTTCGAGTTTAACTCCAACCTAGCGACATAGCCTCCACGAGTGTCTCGTGCTTGGAAAGCTGTGTAATTCAGACGAGGCTTACGAAATAAGAGTTTCTCGCCTTATTTCAAAACTTAGAGAATAGAGATTTGAGGGCTTTTGTTTGTTTTGTACCTCACTTTTCGAATCAAATGAAGCAGACTACTTCGCGTAGATTTCACTCTGATTTCTTCTTGCACGCGCGTTCGATTCGCGCCATCTCCACTCGACTCGTTCGCCAATCGCGAACTCGCTCGTGGTAAACCACCTAGAGCAATAAAAACACCTATTCAGGTGCTTTTTGTTATACGAGTCGAGTGCCCTGAGTGAACGAAGTGAGTCGAATGGGCAGTATAATAATTCTATGTCTTGGGTTTATATAATTAGAAATAAAGGCAATAAACTTTACATTGGAGTTACTGAAAAACCGACTTCTCGTCTGTATTACCACAACAGAAAAAGAGGAGCCCAATTTACACAAAATAATCCGAGTTTTAAAATCGTATTTCTAGAAAAATATCCAGATTTAGCTGAAGCAAGAAAAAGAGAAATTCAAATTAAAAAATGGCGTCGAGACAAGAAAGATAAGTTAATTGATCTATGCCACACCGGAAAGGAAACGAGACTTAGTAATTCGTGACCGATTCCCGGCATCTCCACTCGACTCGTTCGCTGATAGGCGAACTCGCTCGTGGTAAACCACCACGAGAGAAAATAAAACGCCATTTTAGGGCGTTTTATTTGAGGTGAGTACCCTGTGTGCTAGCAAGAACGGTTCCGTAGTCATGGCACGTTACGTTCAAAGTGGGCAGTATCTCATCGCCCACTGCCACAACCTCCGCGTGGCTGAAAGGAAGTGAACCCAGAGGCCCCGACCGAAGGTCGGGGCCTCTCTCATTTCTCAGGACTGTTTTACCCCCTCTCCACTTTGCGAATCAACTCCATGAGCAATTCGTTTTGATTCTCGAGATGGGCGATAATGATTTCGATTTCATGCTCTGCTTTTTGATTGATTTCAAAATCCGCTTCGGCGCGATGTTCAGCAAACTTGCTTTCCAAATTTTGTCCAACCATGATAAGCGGTAAAAGCACCAACTGAATGATATTGGAGACGAAGAGCCAGATGACAAAGGCCGGCGCCGGATCGAAACGCATCTCAAGTGGCCCCAAGAGATTCCACAAAAGCCAGCCGACTGTCCAGAGAGTAAGAATGAAGAAGAAGCCGACAGAGCCGACACCGTGGGTAATCTTGACCGCGAAACGTTCTAGCGGAGAGAAGGCGGCCTTTACTTCCATATGAGAATGTCTTACAGGCTTTCTATACGCTCTCAACTCAGCGAGAGTAGGTGGGTTGTGTTTGTATTCCATCCCGTAATAGTGTACAATAATATCGATAATAAGTCATACTATAGACGTTGCAACAACCCCGCATTAATCAGCAAATAAGAGCACGCGAACTTCGTGTTATCGGACCGAAAGGAGAAAATCTTGGCGTCCTCACCCTTGAAGAAGCTCTTAAAAAAACCGAGGAGCTCGGAGGAGACCTCATTGAAATTTCCCCCAATGCTACCCCGCCAGTGGCCAAGATTGCCGACTTCGGCCGCTATCTCTACGAAGAGAACAAGAAGTCCAAACAGGCGAAGAAATCCCATTCCGCGGAAGTCAAAACCGTGCAGGTTAAACTCGGCACCGGCGACCACGATCTCATTCTGAAAGCCAAGAAGACTAGCGAGTGGCTCTCGGAAGGTAACCGTGTCAAGGTGGACCTCTTTCTGCCCGGGCGGGCCAAGTACCTCGATGAGAAATTTCTGAAGGAGCGAATCGAACGTATGCTTAAATTCGTCAGTGTGGATTATAAAGTCGCCGACCCCGCGAAAAAGAGTCCTAAGGGCATGACAACTATTATCGAGAAGGCATGATCTCCCAAACTTGACCAATGTATTTATTTAATGTAGTGTCCACGGCAGACATCAGATCTTTAACAACAAACTCGAAACTCACAAGAGGTGAAAACATGAAAAAGATTCTCCTTATTCACGGCTGGAACCACGACAACTACACATCATCAGGATGCACGGACGCATGGAGCAATCGTTCGCACTTCGTGGAAGCGCTCTCGGCGCACTTCAAGGTCGTTCGCTTCAATCTTCCCGGATTCTGCGGGGAGAAGGAATCGGAACGTCCCTGGTTTCTCTCTGATTTCACTCGGTATTTGGATCGGGTTATCCAGAAGGAGAAACCGGACATCACGCTCGGATACTCTTTCGGCGGAGCAATTCTCGTCCACTGGAAGGCGGCATCCGGCAACAAGACAGTCAAGGCATTTCTTGTCTCCCCGGCCATTCTTCGCTGGTACGAGAAAAAGAGTGTCTCGATCGATTGGCTCAAAGCCATCCTGCCGGAAAGACTCATTGTACTTGCCAGAGACTTCTATCTGGCAAGCGTGGTGAGAAATCCTTACTACGCTAAGGCAAGTTCTGTGATGAGAAAGACCTACCGTAACATCGTTGGTCTCGATCTCAGAGAGGACCTGCTGAAAGTGTCGGACGAACTGGTCCTGATCTACGGAGATAAGGACACTGCCACTCCGCCGAAGCCAGTGAAAGACTTCCTCACTTCGCATGAAAACAATCACACGCTCCGTATCATTGCAGGCGGCGGGCATGACATCGCTAATACTCACACAGATGAGCTGGTTTCAGTCATCGTTAACCTGACCTAGGGAGGGTAAAGTGCAAATAAGCATCGAGACCATCCGAGCCATCTGGGAAGCAGAGATTCACAACGTCAGTGAGGGGACATCTTTCACGAGACTCAACATCGCATACATCAAGGAGTTTGAGACAGGCGGTGTTGGGAATGGAAAGGAACTCTACTTCATTGTTTATAAAGACAATCCGAGAGAGGAGGGTTGGTACATCAACGCGTTTGATCGTACGAAAAACATCCCGAAACTCAGACAGAGAAGTAACATCGTCTTCGTGGTCGATGACAGAGTCTCAGACAGTGACATGCACGGATTGAAATATATCCGTGTCCGGGACGTGTTTTTTGCGATCGATCAACTACGCGAGCATGTTCTCTCAACTATCAACCCACTGGTGGTGGGAGTCACCGGAAGCGTAGGTAAGACGACAACGGCTACCATGATCCAGAGTATCCTGTCCAGACGGTTTGAGTGCGGACGCGTTTATTCTAAGCGTCTGACTCCACTCAATCTTTCGTCTTGGATAGTCAACTACCTTGACCCGTCCCATCAGGTCCTCTGCCTCGAGTACTCAATGTATAGGCCTCATCACATCGAAGTGTTGACCCGGATTCTCAAACCACGTGTCGGCATTCTGCTCAATATCAAGAGAGTTCATCTCGGCGTTTCTGGGATCAATACTCTTCTTGATATCATGGTTGCCAAACGACCACTCGTCGAGAAAGCCGAGACGGCCATTCTCAACGCAGACGACCCGCTCGTACTGTCTCTGAAGAGGAGAGGAGACCTAACGTTCTCGCTCAATGACTTCAGTACTGACGCTTTCGTAGAGAGCGACGGTGATGAAGTAAGCATGCGTCTGAACTTCATCGGCCAGTCGATTCGATTCAGGCCGTATGTCAGGACTGATTTGTTTTACTATCAGTCGCTGGCCTCGGCTTTAGTCGCTTCGTTTCTCGATGTTTCGCTGGAAGTGGTGTCAGATGCTCTCAACCAGTTCAGACCGGCCGAGAACAGAATCGGGTGGATCACTCTTCGGGGAGAGAAATTTCTCTTTGATGGTGATGTTACTCACGCCGGTCGGATGTCGGCCCTTGCAGAAAACCGATACTCCACATCTATCCTCCTGATCGCCGAGTTTAATTTCGGCGAAGAAAATATCTCATTGCAGGCCGAAGATCTCTCTGAGGTCTTTGGCCGGTTCAGCGAGGTGAGAGTTCTTGATAATCAGGTAAATCAGGAAATGCTTCCACGCTACCATATCAAAAATTGCCTGTTAGTTCCTAGGGAGCAATTTCTGTATGGCGTCTCCCGTTTCGAGTTCAAGGTGATCCATTTCGGAACGTACTTCCGCAGATACAAGGATCTGGATCGCCTGTCCACCTTCCTAGGCGCGTGATGAATCACGCGCCTGTTGTTTTATTTTTAAACATATCTTGGAGTTGCAAAAAAGAAATTCAAGTGACAAGTACTAGACACCTGGCGAAAAATAAGTACTATGTAGAGCCATTATGGCAATGAAAACCAATAAGTCTTACGCCAAGCGTCTCAAGGTTACCAAAAGCGGCAAGCTTTTGGCGCGCAAGTCCGGGCAGGACCATTTCAACGCCAAGGAACGTCGAGCGGCCAAATCCGCCAAAAACCGCGATATTGAATTTCATATGAGCAATAAAAGTAGAAGCCGTTTCTTAGTCAATTTATAGTTCGACAAGCTCACCATATATGACAAGAGTAAAGAAAGGCGTCAACGCGCTCAAAAGCAGGAAAAACATTCTCCGCAAGGTGAAAGGTTATAGATATGGCCGCTCGACCAAGGAAAGACAGGCGAACGAAGCGATCGTTCACGCCGGCACTTACTCTTTCGACCACCGGAGAGACAAGAAAGGCGACTTCCGTCGTCTTTGGAACGTACGTCTCTCTGCTCTGCTTAGACAAAACGGCATTTCGTACTCGCAATTTATTCCTCTTTTGAAGAAAAAGAACGTCGCTCTCGACAGAAAAATTCTCGCAGGACTGGCCGAGAAGCAACCGGGTATTCTCAAAAAGATTTTAGAAGTCGTTTCGCACCAATAACACCGGCAAGGATGGCCCCCAGAGCATCAAAAAAAAGATCGGCCAGCGTATCAACAGTGTAACTTTCGAATAATTGCGTGATGCCGTTTACATATTCAAAAATTTCCCAGACGATACCGACTGTCACGAGAAAGAGCAGGGCCCACAAGACGGATTCAGAAACTGTTGGAGGATGTTTATAAAAAATACCAGAATCAAACAAGAACCAGACCGCAATGAAACCGCCGGTAAGGCCAGCCAGAAAGTGCATCAGATTATCAAACCACCATAGAGTCCAATAGAAATAAAAAGCGGTAGCGATGAAATGAAGTGTCCCGAGAACAACCACTAAACCGAAGGCGATATAAAGAAGAGAATGTTTTTTCATTTAGTCTATCTTAACAAAAAATCTCCGCGAAAGCGGAGTGCTTTTGGAGGGTTATTTTGGTATACCCTAGTTTAAAAACTAGGTGGGTGTCCGCAATCCGCGATCCAAGGATCGGGATGATTAGGACTCCCTAAAAATATTTTAGCTAGATAATACCTCAAATAACCCTAGCGATATTATAACGTATAAAAATAGAAACACCTGTTGATATCATATAGACTTATCTTTAAAAATATTCTGTAACCTGCTAATCGACGCCAAATCGCTTGTAATCATGCGCCTTGAAATCGCCGAACCAGTGTGTTATTTCATGTTTGGCTTCTTCAGGTGTCTCTGACGCATGAATTAAGTTCATCACGGCCCGCTTCTCACTGTTAGCGAGAGCTGGTGAATCGTTTGAGAAATCGCCCCGAATAGTACCCATATCAGCCTGATACGGCAGAGTCGAGCCGGCGATTTTCCTGACCATGTCGACGGCATGTAGACCTTGCACCACCATGCGAACAAGCGGCGCAGACGACATGTAATTTATGACCCATCTTCTTACCATCTCACCGATCTCGGATTGGTCAGTGGTACCAATGAGTAGCTTGGGGTCAATACCGTACTTCTCATAAGTACCAAGACTCTTTTCCCCCAAGCGCTTAATCCACGTTTCATCCTTGGGATAATGATTGTCAATCTGTTCTGCAGTGGGATAAAACATTTCAAGAGCGACTATTTTAAGGTCCCTCTGTTCAAAACGTTTGATAATCTCTCCGATTAATCCTTTTTGCACGCCATCGGGTTTAATAAGGACAAAAGTTTTTTCCTCTTTCAGGTGCTTCATCATAAGGTTAGTATTATATTTCCTTTCTCTGTGATTGCAACTGTGTGCTCGAAGTGAGCGCTTCTGGAGCCATCGCGAGTACGGATGGTATAACCGTCGGAGGATATTTTAATGCCGGATTTACCGATATTAACCATCGGCTCGAGAGCGATAACCAGTCCCGGCACTAATTTCTCTCCCCTTCCGGCAATACCGAAATTCGGTACAAACGGATCTTCATGGACCCTGTATCCAACACCATGACCGACGAGACTATCTGCAAGAGTAAAGCCGCTAGGCCGGACAACTCTGCTGATGGCGGCGCCTATATCACCGATGGTCTTGCCCGGCAAGGCAGTCTCGATACCGCTTACAAGCGCCATTCTCGTTGTTTCAATGAGTTTTTGCGATTCTTCGTCAATGATACCAGCTGGCACGGTCATAGCGGCATCGGTAATCAGACCACGATGCAGAATGCCGAAGTCCAGGGAAACGATATCGCCCTCTTTTATAACTTTCTCCACCTCGTTTGGTATACCGTGGACAATTTCTTCGTTGATGGAAACACAGAGCGCCGCTGGAAATGGGCGCTTGGCGCCCTGCGGTCTGTATCCTAAAAAGGCCGGCCTGTCTCCGCCCTCTTTGATCAGTCGCCTTGCTTCTTCTTCAAGTTCAAGCGCCGAGACACCGGGCACCACTTTCGAGGCGAGGACGGAGAGAATCTCCGCGAGTCTCCGTCCGCCTTCGCGCAGGATTTCTATCTCTACGGAAGTTTTGAGTCTAATCATAGAGCTGACACTTTCTGCCACAATTCGGCAAAGACTGCGTCCGGCAACGGTTCGCCGTTGATATCAATCACCTTATTGATAGAACGAAAATACTCTATAGCCGGAGCGGTATGCTCGTAAAAATTCTTTAGCCGGTTCCGAACAATCAAAGGATAGTCATCTTCGCGACCCTCGATCTCTCGGCGCTTGCGCAGACGTTCGGCGACTACCGCTTCAGATACTTTGAGATGAAGCACCCTAAAATCCCGCCCAAGCCATCCGCAAACTTCAGCGAAGAGACGGGCCTCCGGTTCCATACGGCCCATTCCCTCGAAAATAATTCCGTCATTCTCTTTGGCCTCCAGTAAGGCTTGTTGAAAAATATATTGTACGAACCAAGAAGGCATCAGTTCCCCTGAATTTATTACTTCCGCCACCTTATTACTAACGACCTTTCCTTCTTTCACAATCTCGCGTAGTCTGCCACCAGTCGAAACAATGGGGAAACCTGTCTTTTGGCTCAAAAGTTCGGCCTGCTTTCCCTTACCAGAACCAGTGAGACCCGAGAGAACAAAAGTTTTTATCATCGCTTAATACTCTCGCACAGAAACTTGCGCGTCAATCTTTTTGATTAAATCAATCACTACCGAGACGACGATGAGAAGCGCCGTACCTCCGATAGCCAGAGCTTGAATACCCGTGAGAGAACGCAGGATGAGAGGCAAGATAGCGATAATACCGAGGAACAACGCTCCGACCAGAGTCAGTCTGGTGAGAATACGCGAGATGTAGTCGGAAGTAGCTTCGCCTGGTCGCACGCCGGGTACAAAGGCGCCGGATTTCTGAAGATTGGTACTGATAGAATCAGGGTCGAAGGTAACGGCGGTATAGAAGTAAGTAAAGAAGAAAACCAAGAGAAAATAGGCGGAAGTATAAAACCAGGAGTTCGAGAGTAACGTTAACGCGAAACTAGCGGTATCGGCTACGACCGTTACGGTTGACTGAGTCAGAAATTGGAAAATCATTTGAGGAAAAAGAAGAATGGAGAGAGCAAAAATAATAGGGATAACGCCAGCTTGATTGACACGCAACGGAAGATAGGTGGAGAGACCGCCATAAACACGATTGCCTCTGACTTGTTTGGCGTAAGTAATCGGTATCGGTCGCTCCGCCTCCGTCACTATCACCACACCCAAAATCACCAGGATAGCGACAAAGAGACCGACGACATAGATTGGTAATTGTGCCGGGTCAAAAGTAAAAATAAGCTGACCCACCGTCGTTGGCAACTGTGAGACAATGCCGGCAAAGATGATGAGAGAGACACCGTTACCGACTCCGAACTCCGTGATGAGTTCACCGAGCCACATCAGAAGCATCGAGCCGGCTACAATGACCAGAATATCCACCACCAGATGGCTCACAGGAAGCGGCGGCAGAACGCTTTGCCCCTGGAGCAGTTTGATAAACGCAAAGCCTTGAATCATGGCCAATGGTACGGTCAAAACCCGAGAGTATTGGGCGAATCGGCGTCGGCCCGCTTCTCCTTCTTCTTGGTAAAGCGCCTTGAGTTTCGGCACCATCACAGTCATGAGTTGCATGATAATCGAGGCGGTGATGTAAGGGCCGACGCCGAGCATCACGATGGACAGATTTGATAAACCGCCACCGGAAAAGATATTCAAGAGATTGAGAAACTCGCTACCGGCAAATAAACTCTGAAGACGCAGAGTGTCGATTCCCGGAATAGGGATAATGGCAAACAAGCGCGTCACAGCCAAAATGCCGAGGATAAAAAATATCCGACGGCGCAGCGACTGGTCACCGAAAATCAGTCTTAATTTCTCACTAAGTTTGGACATTTTTCTTTCGAGTTAAGAACTCTTTGAGAGCGACTCCCTTAAGCTTGGATTGAAAGGATTTTAAAGATGATTTGCCCCGGCCGCGAAGTTTCGGTATGCGTTTAATTATATCGCGTAACTCCGGCCGCTTCTTGCGGCCGGCGCGGGCATTCTGACCCTTAGTGCCGCGGCCGGCCGTTTTGCCACGAGTACCGCCACGACCCACTTGTCGCGCGTGCTTCCTTTTCGTTTTAGCCCGGAGATTATGAAATTGCATGTTCTTTACGGTCCCCGCCTGCCGGGTCCTGGCGGGCAGGTCTTATCTTAGTGGTCTCAAGTTGTTTCAGCGCTTTTATGGCCACATAGGCGTTGTTAGCGCTATTCTTGCTTCTTGAGAAAAGTTTGGCGCCTATCTCTCGAAGGCCGGCGAGTTCAAGAACCGTGCGTACGGAGCTACCAGCGAGAATCCCTTTACCCCGAGCCGGCATAATTTTAACGCGTGAAGCGCTAAATTTGGCCTCCACTTCGTGCGGAATGGACATTTTCTTGGTGGTATTGACTGTAATCATGTGCTTCTTGGCGTCACGAAAAGCTTTCTCTATGGCAAGCGGCGTATCTGATGCCTTACCCTGACCTACACCCACAGACCCCTTTCTATTACCCGCTACTAAGCAGACCGAGAAACTGAAACGTCTGCCACCAGCCATTACACGAGTCACACGTCGGAGACTGATGATTTTTTGGTCAAATTCTGGTTTAGTGCGAGTGTCACGGCGTGACGAGCGGCGATTCGGTCTCTTCCCCCTGTCACTTCCCTTGTTTTCTCGAACTTTGGAAGTAGAAGCGACCGGAGCCGAGTCGACGGGGATAATTGTATTTGTTTCTGTATCCATGTTTAGAATTTTAATCCGGCCTTACGTGCACTTTCGGCAAGAGCACGAATCTTACCGGTGTAAATATAGCCACCTCGGTCAAAGACTGCTCTCCCAATTTTTTTAGCGTATGCTTTTTTAGCAATTTCTGCGCCGACCTTGAGAGCGTTCGTACCCTTCGCGGAAGCCAGAGTAAAGGCCTTGTCATCATCAATAAGCTGGGCATAAATGGCAGTGTTTGATTTGAAAACGCAAAGGCGTGGGCGAGTGGCAGTACCGGAAATTTTTGTCCTAATCTTTTTATGCTTTCTGTCGCGTGCGGTTTGCATTATACTAATTTTTTACCCTGCTTGCGCTTGATTATCTCATCCTGATAGCGCATACCCTTACCTTTGTAGGGCTCTGGCTTCTTGAGTGAACGCAATTTGGAAGCAAACTGGCCGACTTCCTCCTTGTCCGGGCCTGATATGGTTATAACATTTTTTTCAGTGGTGACTTGTAAATCCTCGGGGATTAAGACAATCACCGGGTGAGAAAAACCGAGTGCCAAAGTTATTTTATCCCCATTCACTTCGGACTTAAACCCAATACCTTCGAGAATAAGTTTCTTTTCAAATAATTTGTTGACGCCGGAAATCATATTGGTCAAGTGCGAAGCGTAAGTGCCCCAAAGAGCCCGTGATTCGAGAGTCATTTTCTTCGGATGGACACTCACTTCATTACCACTAATCTTAACCTCAAGACTCGGGTGAAGAATGCGTGAAAGTTCGCCTAATGGCCCCTTGACCGAAACTTTATCGCCAGAGATTTTAATCTCGGTGTTTGCTGGTAATGTGATAATTTTTTTTCCTATGCGTGACATAAATGTCTACCAAATTTGGAAAAGAGCTTCGCCACCCAGGCTCGCTCGTCTTGCCTCGCGACCCGACATTATTCCTTGAGAGGTAGAGAGGATAAGGGCGCCGTAGCCATTTTTCACGGAACGGATATCAGAAGATTTCTTATAAATTCTCCTCGATGGTTTAGAAATGCGCTTTACTCCCTTGATTTTCGGTACGCGATTTTCCATAAAAAGATCTACGGCTAACATCTTTCTACTCTTTTGAGATTCGATTGCAACATCTTTGATGAACTTTTCTTTCTTCAATACTTCCGCTATAGAGTATTTGAGCTTGGAGTAGGGTACCGATACATGGTCATGACCGGCACTGCCGGCATTTTTGATTTGTATAATCATGTTCGAGATTGTATCCATATTATTGTCTACCAAGAAGACTTCTTCACGCCCGGTATCTTGCCTTCGTTGGCAAGTTCTCTAAAGCAGATGCGACAAAGGTCGAAGTCACGCATATAACCCCGCCCCCTGCCACAACGAAAGCAGCGAGAAGTCGCCCTAGTAGAGAACTTGGGCTTCTTTTTTGACCGAGCGATAACTGATGTTTTAGCCATGAGAAATAAAAAGGCCTCTAAAGCCGTTGCGACAGCTTATCATAGAGATTGCCTATACTCAAGCCTTTTACAAGCCGCTATTTTTTAAATGGGAAACCGAGGTGAGAGAGAAGAGCAAGCACTTCTTCTTTGGACTTGGCAGTGGTCACTATGGTCACGGCCAGACCAAAAATGTCTTTCAATTCTTCGTCAGAGGTTTCTGGAAAAATATTATGTTCTCTAATGCCCAAAGTATAATTGCCCATTTCATCGGCCGCATCCGGAGAAATACCTCGGAAGTCTTTGGTGCGTGGTAGGGCAAGATGCACCAGTCTATCTAGAAAATCGAACATGCGTGAGCCGCGCAGAGTTACTTGATAGCCGACGATGTCTCCTTGTCGAGATTTGAAGCTGGCAATCGAAACCTTGGCTCCGCGAGGAGCCGGTTTTTGGCCAGTGATGCGAGCCAGACGATCTTCGACTACTTTGAATTTCGTCTTATCTTTGAATGAACCGACTCCGGTAGAGACTACCACTTTCAAGACCCTCGGTGCTTGCATAGGATTTTTATATCCTGGTATGGCTTTTGACTTTTCCTTAAGACTTTGCATGGATCTTTTTTACATTTGAAACATGAATGGGAAAGTCTTTTTCTATAATTGTGCCTTTAGTGCCACTCTTTTTAGAACGTTCGTGGACCTTCTTAGTATTAACACCTCCTATCAAAACTTGGTTTCGACGCGGAAAAGCGCGCAGGATTTTACCGATTTTACTCCTATCTTTACCAGTTAAAACTATGACATTGTCTCCCTTTTTGACATGCATAATGGTTATACTACTTCTGACGCTAAAGAAATAATCTTCTGAAATCCCAATTCGCCAATCTCTCTGGGAACCGGGCCAAAAACTCGACCAGCCAATGGCTCTTTCTTGGTGGTATCCAAAATAACCACGGCATTTTCATCAAAACGCACATAAGTACCATCTTTACGTCGGAAAGGCGCTCTCTGCCGCACTACTATCCCGTAAAGAATATCCTTCTTCTTTACCTGTTTTCTGGGTTCGGCTTTCTGGACCGAGAGCACCACCAGTTCCCCAATAGAAGCGTAGCGTTTTTTAGAGCTTCCAAGTATCTTGAAAACACGCCCGAGCTTTGCTCCGGAGTTGTCTGCGATTTGGACGATAGATTGCGGTTGAATCATGATTTAGGAAGTGAGGAGTTTGAAACTTTTATCTTTCGATATCGGCCTGGTTTCGACGATTTGTACTTTATCACCGATCTTGGCGGTATTGCCCGCGTCATGCGCTTTAAATTTCTTACGCTGCTTTATAAATTTACCGTACTTCGGGTGCTTCTCGTAGCGTTCGACTAAGACTACTATGGTGTCTTTCATCTTATCTGAAACTACTGTGCCAGAAAGAATTTTAGTCATTTTATTTATTTAGTTCGGTCATGATGCGAGCGATATCTTTTCTCGTGCCACTCACAACCTTCACATCGCGAGTTTTGGAACCAGTGGACCCAAATCTTAGTTTGCGCAAAGTTTCTCGTCTCTCTCCGAGAGCTCTAACCAGATCTTCCTTTGATTTATCTTTGTAGCTGGTTTTTTTCATTGATTTACCTCACCACTACTTTGGTTTTAACCGGTAGTTTAGTACCCGCCTTACGGAGAGCTTCCCGAGCCCCGGCTTCATCCACCCCGTCTACCTCAAAAATTATCCTACCGGGAAGAACCGGCGCGACATAACCTGCAAGATCCCCTTTGCCTTTACCAAGCTTCACTTCCGCCGGTTTGGTGGTATAAGGCATGTCCGGGAAAATACGAATCCAGAAGCGGCCAGTCTTGCCCACGGAACGAGAGAGAACTTTCCTGGCGGACTCAATCTGATTAGAGCGGATGCGGGCGGGACCAAGCGCTTTTAATCCATACGAGCCGAAAGCGACCGAGAGTCCGCGGGTGGCTACTCCCACTTTCAGAGGGTTACTTCTCATAGTATGCCACTTTCTATATTTAACTTTCTTAGGAAATAACATGTTACTTGAAGATATCGCCTTTATATATCCAGACCTTAACCCCGATAGTGCCGTAAGGCATCACTGCTTTGGTAAGCGCGTAGTCAACGTCGGCGCGCAGAGTCTGGAGGGGAATACGGCCAAGCTTGCGATCTTCCGTGCGACTCATGGTAGCGCCACCAAGACGACCGGCCAGAAAGATGCGCACCCCGAGCACATCGCGATTAGCCATTACCTTTTCAAGCATTTGTTTCATCACTCTTCGAAACGGCAAACGTTTTTCAAGACCCTCTACTATCATCTGCGACACTATAGCGGCATTGGTCTCAGCCGATTTGATCTCCTTGATATCGAGTCTGACATCTACCTTTTCTTCAAGTAATTTGTGTTTCGAGAGAAGCGACTTAATTTCCTTACGCAGCAATTCCGCCCCATCGCCTTGGCGCCCGATAATCATACCGGGACGAGAGGAACTCACAAGAACACGCAAGGACTTCTCACTTCTTTCTATCTCAATATCTGCCACGAAGAATCCTTTAAGTTTCTTTTCTAAATATTGTCGAACCAGAATATCCCCACGCAAAGCGTATTTATATTTATCCTTCGGCGCAAACCAGCGCGATTTCCAATCCCGAAGAATGCCTAGGCGATGTGAATATGGATGTACGGTGTGAGTCATGGAATTAGGTTCTAGGGGCTAGCACCACACTGACGTGGCTAGTACGCTTCCTTATAGGATTAGCCATGCCTTTCGAACGTGGTCGGCGACGGTAGAGAGTGGCGCCGGCATCCACTGTAATTTCCTTAACCACTAGATTTTCTAGTGGCAGAGAAAGATTCTTGGCATTCGCCAAAGCTGAAGCTAAAAGTTTCTGAAGTGGTAAAGCAGAGCGTTTCGGGATGAATGAGAGAGTGATCATGGCTTTCTCCACTGACTTCCCGCGCACAGTGTCAGCCACCAAACGCACTTTGCGTGGAGACTGTCTGTAGTTATTGAGTTTTGCCTTTATTTCTTGCATCTTACTGCCTGTTATCTACTGTTTATTTTTTACTTTCCGCTGCACCCTTGATTGCTTTAACGGCAGCGATTTCGGTCTCCTTCTGCTTCTGTTCAAGCTCTTTCTGCATTTTACCACCATGCCTCGTAAATTTACGCGTAAGTGAGAATTCACCAAGACGATGTCCGACCATATCTTCCGTGACGAATACTTTTATATGGTCCTTGCCATTGTGGACTCCGAAGGTGAAGCCGACCATCTCCGGTGCAATCTGGCAGGCTCTCGACCATGTCTTAATCACCTCCGCCGTGGCGGGATTTTTGCCCTCTAACTTTTTAAGTACTCGAGGGTCAACGTACGGACCTTTTTTAGATGATCTGGTCATTTAAACGAAACAAGCTCCTGCGAGCTGTGCGAGATATAGTATAAAAATCAGGGCTTAAAGTCAACCAAACCCCCTCGCGAGAGGGGGCTTTGGAAATCACGAAACCACGACCTTCGATTACACTCAGGTTAAATGAGATATTATCTAGCTAAGTAATATCTCGAAGTTAACCGTGATTTCTACCGCTCATTTCTCCGCGAAGTTTTTCAATGAAGCGAGAGGCTGCTTCCTGTCCGCCAAGACCGAAGGAGAGACCGAGGGCAAGTGAGACCGCGATGACAATGCCGGTAAAAAGAGTCTGACTAAACGCCGTGGCAATACCAAGCTGAGAGAGCGCCACGAGAATGGCAAAAATCCAGATAGCCCACTTGGCAATTGCGCCAACGAAATGCGCTGAGTCTATGCTTGCTGTCCTCGCCGCCGTAACAACAATACGTCCGGTGACATCACCAACGACACCAGCCACCAGCAGAACCAGGACCGCGGCGAGCACGCGAGGCAAGTAACCAAGCACCACGTCTTGAAGGAAGAGATTAACTTGCGAAAGGCCCAGAACATCCAGGGCCGCCACCAGAAATATTACAATCACAAACCATTTCACTAAACCTCCGACGAATGCTCCGGAATCAAGATCAATGCCTCCGCGACGCACGAACGATTCGAATCCCGCTCGACGAAGAGCGTCGTCTACTTTCAGAGACTTGAACACCTGCCAAATTGCCCGGCCAAAAAGCGCGCCGACTAACCATCCGAGGATAAGGATGATGATAGCAACAACAAGGTTCGGGACGAAGTTAATCACTCCTACCCAGAGAGTCTGGAAGGAAAGAGTCAGAACTTGTCCCCATGTGTTTAATAACATATATTCTTAGGCTTGATATCTGTGCAAATGCACTTAGCTTCTAATCATTACCACTCTTAAAAGAGGTATGCTGTCCATTATACACCCATAAAGCACAGGTAATTCTAAGGCTGTGGATAGCCCCGACGCGCTTTTAGCGGTCGGGGTCCCGACCTTGCGTCGGGATTAAATCCCTAATTTATTGAGAATTTTCTCGTGTTGGTAATCCAAAATATCCTTAATAAGTTTGTCGTAGATACTCAGACGATACTGAAAATCGGCAGTCTCGAAGGCGGCATAGCGCAATTCCTTACCAAGTTTGGCCTCAATAAAGGACATGATTGATAATAACTTAGCCTGCTTTAGATGGTCCCCCACCACGAGAATATCGACACGAGAATCACGATCATGCAAAAAAATGCCGGAAATCAAAATAAGTTTGATATTACCAGCACGGGAAATTTTCTTGATTATCTCTTTGCTTGTGATAGGGGTGGCGTCTATCAGAAAGTTCTCAATCGCCAGAAGATACGGGTAGGAAGAGTCGAGCAGGAAGCCCCTGGCGCGTCGTTTGATGAGACCTGCTTTAGTCAGAATACGGAGTTCCCTGCGGGCTATTCTAGGTCTCTCTTTGGCACGGTTAGCAACTTCAGCGGGGCTGAATGTGAGGTCTGGGTTAAAGACAAACAGGCGCATAATCTTAACCTTGGCCTCTCCACCGAAGATGTGGGAAACAGATCGCATACGGCTATTCTACTACTTGAGTGTTACTTTACCACCGACTTCTTCAATTTGCTTTTTAAGCGCTTGCGCTTCTTCTTTCTTCATGTCCGATTTAAGCATAGAGGGCGCGGCATCCACCAAATCTTTGGCTTCCTTGAGACCAAGACCGAGAACTTCTTTAACTATCTTAATGATAGCGATTTTATTGGCGCCGCCGTCAGTAAGCTCAACCGATGCTGTTGATTTCTCTTCTTCGACCGGGCCAGCCGCTACTGGACCAGTTGCCGCTACGACAGTTGCTGAAACTCCGAACTTATTCTCGAATACTTTGACAAGCTCATTGAGCTCAAGAACGGACATGCCCTCAATCTCCTCTACAATCTTTTTAAATTTAGCGGGAACTTCTACTTTTTCGTCTTTCTTTACTGTTTCTTCTTTCATAATTTTGAATTTAATTTCTCACCTTAGCAATTTCACTAAGCCCAATTATTAAACGTTGAATTGGAGAATTGATAATGTTGATGAACTTACCGCGAAGCACTTCGAGAGTGGGAATCTGGGCAATCTCTTCCATTTCGACCGCTGTCATAAAACGACCTTCGAATACTCCGCCCATAATCTTGAGACTCTCCGGAAACTTTTTCTGGAAACCGTAGATTCCGCGGGCTGGAGCAACCAAGTCTTTTCCCCACGCGAGCGCCAGCTCGCCATCGAGCGCGGGCTCTACACCCTTGAATTTCTCTCCTTCTAGTGCCAGCTTAGTCAAAGTCTTCTTGGCAACTGTGTACGAAACACCTTCACTTTTAAGAGCGCGGCGCATCGAGGTCGTGTTTGCCACATTTAAGCCCCGAAAATTAACGAACACCAAAGACTTGGCATCTTTAAACGCCTTCTTTAACTTCTCAACAACTTCTCCCTTTTTGGCACGAGTAATGGCCATTATTGGATAAGGCCAGAGTCTTTAGTCTCGAGAGGACTTATGGTTGCCTCTTGTCTTTGACCTTATGGGAGATACTCTATAGGAATAAAAATTTAACGCAAGTATGTCTAGAAATTATTGCTCTTCTCGTAATTAAGTAGTAAAGTTCCACAAGACAAAGAAAAGGAGGCTCGTTGCCATGCCCAAAATCTCAGGTTGGTTCAAGAAAACTAGACTGGGAAAAGAGTGTCATTCTGAAACTCACTGCAAGGCCTGCAAGCCAAACGGTGACTGCGACACATGTTGGACCATTGACGGCCGATACATGCCAGAGGTCAACAACTACGCAGCTGGGCTACTGTGACGAGTGTCTCCAAACACTCCCCCGCCGGATCAAAGCGAGAATCATCGAGAATGAGAAAAGTTTCGAGTAATAAGGGCGCCGCCAGGAGACGGCGCCCTTCAACTTGTTTTAAACTTATTTAGTGCAGTAACAGGATTTGCTATCCCTTAATTAAAAGTTCAAGTTTATGACAGACATTTTGAATGATCTCAGTTGGAGCTTCGTCAACGTGTTTGACTCTACGAGCCGTCCAATCAATGGTCCTAACATGGTCAGCCAAAACTGCACCTTTTATTTTTGATGTATTAATAATTACTTCAAATGGATTATGTCTGATGGTTGAGGTTATGGGACACCCAGTGGCAAGTCCGCTTTGGCGATTTAATTTCTTGGGTGTAATAATTATCATTGGCCGATAACCAGATTGTTCATGGCCACGAGTGGGATTTAAATTCAGTTTAACGATATCGCCTCTTTCTGGAATATAAATCATTCTTTCCATTCCACTATTTCATTACCAACATCAGAACCCCAATCAATTAATTTATGCCTGTTTTTTAGAGTAATCTGCGCAATTAGCTCATCAAGCGTTGGTTTTCTATTAATCGGTTCAATTTTAATCTTGACCTCACTACCATCTCGCATGCCAAGTTCATGCACCCTCTCTTTCGGGATGCGTACAGCATAACTATTACCCCATTTGCGAATTTTGGTTGTCATATTATAAGTATATCCAATGTATATACATAGAGCAAGTCTTGTATGAATAACTAATTACCTCTTCCCCACTTTGCGGCGGTTGACGATAAACTTATTTGAATATTTTTTGGCTCGGCGAGATTTCTGACCTTTGCCTGTCGGCTTGCCATAGATAGAAATAGCGCGTCTGCGACCTCTGCCGGAACGACCTTCGCCGCCTCCGTACGGATGGTCAGCAGGGTTCATAGCTGTGCCGCGGACGGATGGACGGATACCGAGCCAACGTGAGCGTCCCGCCTTGCCGATATTTATCAGACGGTTCTCGTTGTTGGAAACTTCGCCGATAGACGCCCAGGCATTAGCTGGGACTTTTCTCACCTCGCCTGAAGGCATTTTCAAATCGACAAAATCGCCCTCTTTAGCTAACACTTCGACATAATTACCACCGGAGCGAGCGATCTTGGCGCCGCCTTTATGTTTGAGTTCGACGTTATAGACAAAAGTGCCGACAGCCATATTGCCGAGAGGCAGGCGGTTGCCGGGAACTAAAGGGGAATTCTCGGAAACCACGTACGTTTCTCCGACTCGCGCGCTCGAGTGCAAAAGCACGTATCGCTTCTCCCCGTCTCGGTAAACTACCAGACCGATGAAACCGGAACGATTGGGGTCATATTCAATAGTCTTCACAGTGAAGGGGACATCATACTTATCGTATGAAAAATCGACCGCCCGAAAAAGACGTTTGTGGCCACCCCCCTTGTGTCGAGTGGTAATACGACCGCGATTATTGCGACCGCTACCGCGTCTGAAGCCACTTGTCAAAGACTTTTCGGGCACACTTGTCGTCAGGATTTTACGGAAATCTATCCCGGACATGTGGCGGCGTGAGTCGGTTGTGGGTCTATACTTTTTCATAAATTTTTCTTTGGATTACATCACCTCTATCTTATCTCCCTTCTTGAGGTAGACATATGCTTTTTTACCTCCACTCTTGACTCCTCTTTTGCCTCTAACAAAGACTCTTTTTGAGGGGATGGCGGCAACATGCACCTTTTTTGGCTTCACTCCGTAAACATCGTGTATGGAGGCGCTGATAGACCTCTTGGTGGCGCCGGGTGTTACTTCGAAAATATAGACATTGGACTTGTCAGCTCCGAGAGCAGCCTTCTCGGTGATACGCGGTCTCAATAGCACGTTATTTGGTTTTAAATTAAGATTTGGCATAAAGTGATTTGGGGTTTTCGATTACCAGATATTTGTACTCGAGTAGTATTAGAGGGTTAAGGTTCCTAGCCTCAATCACTTCTACGTTCCCGAGATTACCGAAAGCACGTTCGATTTCTTTACGTTTCCCTGACAGAGCGATAACTACCGCATTATTTTTTTTCGAGAAAATATTTTCAAATCCCTTGATGTGAGAGAGGGACTGAAGCGTCTTCACGGCCGCCTTCGTTTTGGGTTCGGCAAGTGTCATCGAATCAACGAAAAGCACTTCGCCGTCCCGCCATTTGCGGGAGAGGATGGTGTAAAGAGCTTTAGCTCTCATTTTTTTAGAGACTTTACGCTCGAAATTCTTGTCATTCCTCGGACCACCGGTGACACCACCACCAACCCAGATAGGAGAACGGATGGAGCCATGGCGCGCGCGGCCGGTGCCTTTCTGTCGCCAGGGTTTCCTGCCTCCGCCGCGCACTTCGCTTCTGTCCTTAGTGTGAGCTACGTTTTTACGCTTTGATGATAAGAGTGAATCTGCCACCTGTTTAACTAAGTCGGCATTCCAGCGGATACCGAAAATGTGCTCTGGCAAAGAGACTGTACCAGACTTTTTTCCATCCATACTGTAAACTGCCGCATCCATAATTTTATTTGACCTTAATCTCAACCACGCTACCTCGTCTTCCGGGAATAGCTCCTCCTATAAAGATTTCGCGGGTTTCGGGAAGAACTTTTATAATCTTCAGATTTTTGATAGTGACTTGCTTGCCCCCCATCCGACCGGCCATGCGCATACCTTTGATGACCCTGCCACCGGCGCGACCGCCACCCCCGATCGAACCAGGCTCGCGCTCGGAATGTTTCTGCCCATGCGAGCGGGGGCCACCCGTAAATCCATGCCTCTTGACCACCCCTTGGAAACCCTTGCCTTTAGATGTACCGGAGACAGTAACCATATCTCCTTCCTGCAAGGCAAGGCCTTGTAGGTCATCTGGCAAGGTCTTACCTTGTGACTCCCTCACGAGAGTGACTGGAAATACCTCTCCTGTTTCAGAGAAGATTTGAGTCATTTCCACTTTTTGGGCAATAATCCTTTTCATCACTGTTAAACCAATTTCACATCAATATTGACCCCGCTTGGCAAACTCAAGTTGGTCAATGACTCGATAATCTTGGGAGTCGGATTCAGGATGTCAATTAGGCGTTTGTGAATCCGCATCTCGAATTGTTCTCGCGCGTTTTTGTAGATGAACGCGGCACGATTGACTGTATATTTCTTGATTTCCGTCGGCAGAGGAATCGGACCCTCTATCTTGGCGTCATAACGAAGTGCTGTGTCTATGATCTGTTTGACCGAGACATCTAAAATCTTTGACTCATAAGCTCTGACTCGAATGCGCAAACGCGAAGTAACTTCTTCTGCTTTGGGAATTTTAGGAGTCGTGGGCTTAGAAGCCTTTTTGGGTTTTAGAGGCGTTTTAGGCACTTTATTTACGAGATGACTTTGGTGACCACGCCGGCTCCGACGGTTTTACCACCTTCACGGATAGCGAAACGCTGTTCATTTTCGAGAGCAACCGGAGCAACAAGCTTGACTGTAAAGGTTGCGGTATCGCCCGGCATGACCATTTCTACCCCATCAGCTAAGGTCACTTCGCCAGTGACGTCAGTGGTGCGGATGTAAAACTGCGGTTTGTAGCCGGTGAAAAACGGGGTGTGGCGACCACCCTCTTCCTTCTTAAGAATGTAGACTTCAGCGGTGAAATTGGTGTGGGGAGTGACAGAACCGGACTTAGCCAAAACTTGACCCCGGTGCAAATCTTCTTTCTTAACACCTCGTAAAAGGACACCGGCATTGTCCCCGGCAAGGCCCTCTTGGAGGGACTTGTTGAACATCTCGATACCCGTAACCGTAGTTTTAGAAGTATCTTTGATGCCGACAATTTCGACTTCCTCACCCACTTTTACCTTACCTCTCTCGATACGGCCAGTGACTACTGTGCCACGACCTTCGATCGAGAAAATGTCCTCAATAGGCATAAGGAACGGCTTGTCAGTCTCGCGGACTGGAATCGGGAAGTAGGTATCAAGAGCATCCGTCAGTTCCAAGATTTTCTTTGACCACTCGTCGTCAACGCCTTTGGCTTCAAGAGCCTTGAGAGCGGAACCCTGTATCACAGGGGCGTTGGCCCCATCATAGTCGTATTTCTTCAAGAGGTCGCGAACTTCCTCTTCGACCAGAGCGATAAGCTCTTTATCTGAGACCATGTCACATTTGTTAAGAAAAACCACGATTTTCGGCACTCCCACCTGCTTAGCAAGAAGGATATGCTCGCGAGTCTGGGGCATCACGCCGTCAGTGGCCGCTACCACGAGAATAGCGCCGTCCATTTGAGCAGCGCCGGTAATCATGTTTTTGATGTAGTCTGAGTGGCCGGGTGCATCGACATGCGCGTAATGGCGTAGGTCGGTTTCGTATTCCGAATGGGAAAGGGCGATGGTAATACCCCGGGCCTTTTCTTCCGGAGAGTTGTCGATTTGGTCGACATTCTTGACCGTCGCCTTCTTGCCTGCGCGGTTAAGCACATTGAGAATTGCGGCGGTGAGGGTCGTTTTGCCGTGGTCAACGTGGCCAATGGTGCCTACATTGATGTGCGGTTTGGAACGGTCAAATTCTGCTGCCATAGTATTAGTAAATTATTATTGGATAGATATTAATGTTTTAATGCATTAAACCGCTTATATGGTCTATGAAGAAAATATCAAAGAGCCTACAAACGTCAACGCTTAGGGGGTATGGTATACGAACAAGCGAAACTAGTCAACAATCAGAATTAGCTCGCCGAAAACTTTGTCAAAGCTAAAGTATTGAATAAAAGGCTAAATTAGCTTAACATCAACACCCAACATGCCTTTCGTTGACGACTCATATATAAGCCCGAAACTTAAAATCAAGAAAATCAACAAAACCGAAAAGGGCGTTTTTGCCATAAAGCATATTGAGAAGGGTGAAATTCTAGCAATAACCGGAGGAGTGGTTCTTCCTTACCACCGGGTTGTAAAGTTACACAAGGATATCAAAAAATATTGTTATTATTTAGAAAATAATTTTTATATCTGTCCTTTCAATAGAAGGAAAAAATCCCCCGATCTTTATTTTAATCATTCATGCGATCCCAACACAGGGGGCGAAGAGAATGCCTTAACTACTGTAGCGATAAAAAATATTAAAATAGGATCTGAAGTGACATATGATTACCGCAAGGATTATTGGAAAAACGATAATAAAAATAGGCCACCAAGAAGTTTCCACTGCAGATGTAAATCAAAAAAATGCGCTGAGATAATACATTATTAGTACCAGTAAAATAATAGAGGATATTTCACTAAAAAAACCCTTTATTTGAGCCATTCTTCTTTAGACAAACCTGATTGCGAAATAATACCTTTCATCGTTTTGAGACCAATAGATTTACTACCATGAAATGGTACGCATACCATTCTCAACTCATTCTGAGAATGACCGTAGTAAAAATAATGTCCACCTTTTGAGTGATGGAGATGAAATCCATGACTTTTCAAAAATTTGTCGACATCTCTAAATTTCCAATTGAATACACCTCTAGGCATTTAGGCAGGAGCAAGTTCTTTCTCGCCAAAAGTATAGATTGAGTATGGGGACTTAATCGGAGTTTTTGTTTTTAACTTCGCCCATAATTCTTCATACTCTTTTTCAGTTTTCTGATTCAATGTATAGAGTCTAGCACCTTTAATTTTTCTAAAGGCTTCGACATAACCACTAATAGCTTCAAACAGACTAAGTAGTACAACCTGTGGGTCTTTCCCCGATTCGACGATATTGAATTCCAATCCTACGGCATACCAAATATCTTTCTCTTTAAAGACAATGTATCGGACTGACCCTTTTTGAGCTGTGTTTTTGAAAGTCTTCATATGGTAACTATAAACGAATCTGAATCTCTTTTCAAACAGCTGGGCTACTTACCCCCAGTCCTTGCTTCGATTATTCCTTGGGCAACATTGGTTGGCACGATGGCGTAGTGGTCGAATTCCATAGTGGAGGAACCACGGCCTTCGGTCATGGAGCGAAGCGAAGTGATATAACCAAACATTTCGGAGAGAGGCACTTTGGCTCGTACCACTTTGAGTTCTCCCCTATCTTCCATAGCCTCAATTTGTGCACGCTTGCCGGAGAGATTGCCGGTAATATCGCCCATAAATTTCTCCGGCATTATCACTTCCACTTTCATAATGGGTTCCAGAAGCACCGGTTTGGCTCTCCTCGCCGCTTCTTGAAAGGCCTGCGAAGCGGCAATCTTGTAAGCAATTTCGGAAGAGTCGACGTCGTGGTATGAGCCGTAATTAAGCTCGGCGGAGATATCCGTCATTTTATAACCAGCCACGATACCTCTGTCCATGGCTTCTTTAATACCTTTCTCCACAGCCGGGATAAATTCTTGCGGAATAACACCACCCTTGATCGCGTCGATAAACTCAAATCCAGCTTCGCGATGAGCATTCTTGGGAATTTTTTCCTCCAGACTATATTTGGGCAAAGGTTTAATTTTGATTTTGACGTGTCCATACTGACCCTTGCCTCCGGTCTGCTTGATATATTTGTTCTCCACTTCCGCTTCTCCAGTGATGGTTTCTTTATATGCCACTTGTGGCTTGCCGACATTAGCTTCGACAGCAAACTCCCGCTTCATGCGGTCCACGATGATCTCGAGATGCAGTTCGCCCATGCCCATGATGACTGTCTCGCCAGTCTCTTGGTCTGATTTGATTTTGAAAGTCGGGTCCTCGTCGGAGAGACGTTTGAGAGCCATGCCCATTTTCTCCTGGTCTGCTTTGGTCTTCGGCTCGATGCGCAGAGAAATAACCGGCTCTGGAAAAGTGATTTGGTCCAGAATTATTGGATTGTCTTCATCAGAAAAGGTGTGGGAAGTTTTAGCATTCTTGAGACCAACCGCGGCGGCAATTTCTCCGGCAAAAACTTTCTTTACTTCTTCTCTCTGATTTGCTTGCAGACGCACGATACGGCCGAGTCGTTCGTTTTCACCGGTAGTCGAATTATGTAAATAAGTGCCAGATTCAATCGTGCCAGAATAGACGCGGAAGAATGTCAACTGGCCGACGAACGGGTCAGACTGTAGTTTGAACGCCAGGGCCGAGAACGGCTCACTGTCAGAGGCATGACGTTCTATTTCTTCTCCCGAGCGAGGGTCAATACCCTTGATTGCCGGAATATCGAGAGGGGAAGGCAAAAAATCTACCACCGCATCAAGCACGAGCTGAACGCCTTTGTTCTTGAGAGCCGAGCCGGCAAAGACTGGAAAAATCTTATTAGCAATCACTGCTTTGCGGAGCGTCGCCTTAAGAGTATCTAGACTGATCTCTTCCTCTTTGCCTTCGAGATAGATATTCATGAGCACTTCATCATTCTCCACGATTTTTTCCACCAGTTCGGCGCGATACTTCTCGGCGTCGGCACGAAGATTGTCCGGAATTCCTGCCTGTGCAGACAGGTCTTTTTCAATCACCAGACTACCCATATCGCCTTCGAAGTAATACGCTTTCATCCTAAGAAGATCTATAACACCCTCATGTCTGGCTTCTTCCCCTATCGGAATCTGCATACGGACCGCTTTTGGGGAAAGTCTGTCGAGAATGGACTTGTAGGAGCGCTCAAATGAAGCCCCGATGCGGTCAAGCTTGTTGACAAAACAGATGCGAGGCACCTCGGCCTCTTCGGCATAACGCCAATTGGTCTCGGACTGCGGTTCAACACCCGCCACACCGTCAAAGACAACTACCGCGCCATCAAGCACTCGAAGCGAGCGTTTCACTTCTACAGTAAAGTCGATGTGGCCGGGAGTATCGATGATATTGAAACGAAATTTATGTTCTTTTTTCTGCCTGTCGGTCTCGGCTAGATATGTTGGCGCCCAGAAACAAGTAATGGCGGCGGCGGTGATGGTAATGCCGCGTTCGCGTTCCTGTTCCATCCAGTCAGTGGTGGTATCTCCTTCATGGACTTCGCCGATATCATGCTGGGAGCCGGTATAAAAAAGTACCCGCTCGCTCGTCGTGGTCTTGCCAGCGTCAATGTGGGCGATAATGCCGAAGTTGCGCACTCTCTCCAATGGATAGTCTCTTTCCATACAAAATTACCAGGCGAAGTGGGCGAAAGCTTTGTTGGCTTCCGCCATTTTGTGAGTGTTCTCGCGCTTTCTGACAGCGTCGCCTTCGTTATTGGAAGCGACAATGATTTCTTCCGTCAATTTCTCGTGCATGGGTTTACCTTTCTTGGCGCGGGCGGCGTCAATAATCCACTTCATAGAGAGAAACTGGCGGCGTTCGGGGCGAACTTCGCGAGGAATCTGATAGTTGGCTCCACCGACACGTCTTGAGCGCACTTCCATAGTCGGGCCGGTATTTTTGAGAGCTAATTCGAAGATTTCCAGAGGATGGGGATTCTTGGTCCTCTCTTTTATCGCCTCTAGAGATTTGTAAACGATTTTCCTTGCAGTAGTTTTTTTACCGCGCTCCATACAATAGTTTATAAATTTCGTTATCTTCTCGGAATCATAGACGAGATCGGGATTTATTTTGGGTTTGGCTTTGAGTCTGCGTCGCATTTATTTAGGTTTTTTAACTCCGTACTGACTGCGTGTCTGTTTTCTGTTTTCAACACCGGTGGCATCAAGCACTCCGCGCACGATAGTGTAACGCAGACCGACATCTTTGACGCGTCCGCCCCGAATCATGACCACCGAATGTTCTTGGAGATTATGTCCAATGCCGGGTATATAAGCGGTTACCTCCATACCATTGGTCAGACGGACTCTGGCAATTTTTCTGATGGCGGAGTTTGGTTTCCTGGGCGTCTTAGTCGTCACTTTAGTAATCACCCCCCTCTTGAAAGGAGAATCGAAAAAGACCGGACGATTCTTTTTGTTGTTGAAACTGCGCGTTAAAGCAATCGTCTTGGTTTTGCGAGTAATTTTCTTTCTTTTGCGTTTGATGAGCTGATTGATAGTACTCATTACAAAAACTTGCCTGCTCGCCTCGCTGAAGCTCCGGCGAAGCGGGCCGGCAGGCAAATACTGTACTAGACAGTAGCCTAAATTGCAACACCGGTTAGGAGACGGAGAAGCCAGACTATGACCGGAAAAATAAATTGCCAAAGAAAGAAAATAAAGAAAAGGACAAGCATCAGGCCGTACCTTTCAAAAAATCCCCTAAGTTGATACAACTTATCCGGAAAAGCGGCAAAAAGTAGCTTGGAGCCGTCGAGTGGGGGGATAGGCACGAGGTTGAAGGTGGCGAGGAGAATATTGATGAAGACTATAAGCGTAGTGATTTGGACGAAAGCCGGCCCGGCCCAAGTAGCTCCGCTTGCCAGACTAACGCGTAGCAGTAAACCGAAGATAAGCGCTAAAACAATGTTAGAGGCCGGCCCGGCGGCTGCCACAGCCGCTTCCGACCATCGACCTGGCTTAAGATTATATGGATTATACGGTACTGGCTTGGCCCAGCCGAAGATAAACCCACCCAAAAAATATGCTAAAGAAGGCACCAGAAATGAGCCCACAAAATCGAGATGTTTGAGAGGGTTAAGTGTCAGACGGCCTTGATATCTTGCCGTCTGGTCGCCGAGATAGCTTGCGGCATAGCCGTGGGAGACTTCATGAATGACCACAGACATAATCAGAATGGCAATTTGGAAGATAAAATCGACTTGCATTTGCCGATTATATCATGTAAGTTGTCTCAAATGCCGAGAATTTGCCCCATAAATCAAAAGGGTTCGAAGATAGGAGGCGGCTACTCGAACCGCACCCGCGCCACCCAATTCAATCCTACCGGGTTTGTTCGCAAGTACCCTAATCTCCAGAAAAAACGCATTTATGTGCCGGAGCTCAAGAAAACAATCACCCTCATCCTCTCGACCAGAGCCATCAAGACCATCAACAAACGCGGCGCCCACAGTGTCCTCAAAAAAGCCGGGGTGATTTAAAACTCTCCAATAAAGCTGATTTCGGACTCAAGTTTGAACCCAGTTTCTTTAAAAACTTTTTCTTGAACTAATGTGATTAACTCACGCACATCTTGAGCGGTAGCGTTCCCAGTATTTACAATGTAATTGGCATGTTTTTCGGAAATCATGGCTCCGCCAATTTGTTTTCCTTTCAAATCACATTGCTCTATCAGACGACCGGCGCCGATTCCTTCGATTCTTTTGAACACCGAACCGCAAGACGGAAATTCTCGTAATTGCGGCTGTTTTTCATTTCTCCAATCAAGATTCGCCGTTATTTGTGATTTAATAAGCTCCGGGTCTTTATTTTTCAGATTAAAAGTAATTTCCAAAACAAAGACGTTTTTATCATGATGCAATATACTGTTATCGTACCCAAACTGAAAATAATCTTTTTCAACCCTTTTCTCTATTTCACCCTCTAACACCAGTCCGTCCCCAACAACCGACTCGATAAAGATAGTGTTTTTTCGGTCTGGTGATAAGAAATGAAGATTTTGGCGAATGGCGCCACCCACCGTACTTGGTATGCCAGCAAAATGTTCCAAACCGGAAAGGCCTTTTTCAAAAGATGCATTGATTAAGCTGGAAACTAAGGCCCCGCTTTCTGCCAGAAGAAAATTTTGCTCAAACCTGAAATTTTGAGCTTTGTTGTGTATGACCAATCCCCTGAATCCTTTATCCCCTACCAGAATATTTGCGCCACTACCTAGAACAAAGAACGGGACTTTCTTATTTTTTGATTCATTGATCGCTTTTACCAATTCGTCTTTATTATAAGCAGTGAAAAAATAATCGGCTTTGCCGCCTATTTTATAAGTGGTGTAAGGCGCAAGCGCGACATTTTCTTTAAGATTGGTGAGATTGAGCATCAAAATTATTTGATTTTTAGAGTCTTACCGTTCGTTTCAAACTTGATAGTGCCGAGCGTGGCAGTACTGACAATCTTGACACCGAATTTTGAAAGAATATCGAGCACCTCTTTGTGCGGATGACCATAGGAATTATCTTTACCGGCAGAGATAACAGCATACTCTGGCGAAACAGTTTCAGCATAAGCAAAAGAGGTAGATGTGCGTGAACCGTGATGCCCGACTTTCAAAACATCAGAATCAAGAAGGCTCGGGCCTAAATTGAGTAAAACATTTTCTATTCTGACAGGCGAATCGCCAGTCAGTAAGAAAGATTTATCTCCGTAGACGAGTTTGGCCACTATTGAAGCACTATTGGTCTCCCAGTTGGAGACATCTTGATCGGGGAGAGGGAAAAGTATCTGCAGCTTCGCCCCATCACCGAAATTAATAACCATTCCCCTCTTCGCAAGTATACTTGGAATATTTTTCTGTCCCACCCTCTTTTTTAATTCATCATCAGTAGTATTTTCTGATTTCACTCCCGGCTCGAGAAACATGCCAACTTCATAACGACTCACTACTTCCGGCAGACCACCGATGTGATCCTTATCTGGATGGGTTTCTACCATTACATCTATGCGCTTATCGGCGAAAGGTAGAATCTTTCCCAGTTCACTCAAAACTTTTCTATTTGGTCCACCATCTATAAGCGCCCTGCCATGTCGAGGCGAATCTATAAAAATGGCGTCGCCCTGACCGACGTCGAGAAAATAGACGGTGAGATTATCGCTCGGCTGCCTCTGGGAGACAGCAACCCAGACGAGAATGTTTGAGAGAATAAGCACGCTAATCAACATCTCTCGCCAATACTTTTTAAGAGCACCCATAAGATATAGTATAATCTCTATATGTCTAAACAATTTGAAGAAAAGAAATTCAACATTCCCAAGCTCAAGGGTATAAGCGAGAAAACAATAGAAGAACACCTCAAACTCTATTTCGGCTATGTCAAAAATACCAATATTATTCTAGCTAAAATAGACGAGTATGTTGTAGACAGCGAAAACAATACATACGCGTTGGGCGAACTGCAGAGGAGATTTTCATTCGAGTTCGACGGCATGAGAAACCACGAATACTATTTCACGCACTTCGAAGGCGGCTCGTCGACACTCCGTGTCGACGGTGAATTAAATAAGGCAATTGAAGCAGAATGGGGCGATTTTGATAAATGGTTAAATAGATTCAAATCGATTGCCCTCACTCGAGGTGTCGGCTGGGTGATACTTTACTACGACTCCTTCACCAAAAGACTTTTGAACGCCTGGGTGGACGAACATCACCTTGGGCACCTGGTCGGTCTTGCCCCGCTTCTGATACTCGACATGTGGGAACACGCATATTTTATTGATTACACTCCCGGAGAAAAAAAGAAATATATTGAAGCCTTTTTTGCAAATCTCAATTGGCAGAATGTGGAACAAAATTTTGCGTACGCCGGACAAAAATAACTATTGCTAGATAAATTATAGCGATTAGCCAAATAGGAATAGACGGGACAGTAACAGATGCAAAAGAAAGATTGCCGAAAACACCAGAAACTCCAAGAATCCAAGCAAGTAAAAAGTGTGCGATATAGAAAAAAGGCAATGCTAAGATGGAGCTCACATACGCGATAAGTGTAGCCATAAAGCCAACGAGCATAGTGACGGGTATGATGGGCAGGACCAGAATATTTGCGGGAAGCGAGACGAGAGAGACCTCCCCCATAGAGTAGACCAGGAGTGGCAGAACTGTCACCTGGGTAGCTAGAGTCGTAGCAACGGTCATCCGCAAACTCCACTTTTCCGGCACAATTTTGAGATACTTTTCAACAATCGGCACGATATAAATGAGGGCACAAGTGGCGAGGAAAGAAAGTTGGAACGACGGGTCGAAGACAAGAATTTTGGGGTTGTGGAGAATCATCAGAAAAGCCGCGACCAGAAGCGCGCGTGGCGCAGAATAGGCGCGGCCAAGCATTTGAGCCGCGATGACGACAAGCACCATGAGCGCGGCACGTACCACGGTCGCCTCTGCGCCCGTCATAAAAACGAAAAGAATGATGCCGAGGATGGACGCAGTAGCCACCAGCCGGGGAGAGACTCGTAGACGCACCAACAAGAAGAAATTTTCCAACATTTTACGCATGAATTCGGCAATGACTGTGATGTTGTAACCAGAGAGCACTACAATGTGAATAATGCCCGCCCGGCGAAATTCTTCGAGAATATCCTTTGGCATCGCTTCTTTGCCGGAGACAATGAGGCTAGAAAGAAGACTGGCGTACGGTTCCGCTAGAATTTCTTTGGTCTTTCCTACGAAACTTCTTTTTATTTTCAAAAGTGCCTGTTTGATAGCATTACCGCGGTCACCAGAGAGCACTTTCACTTCGGTAAAGTTCAGAGAAAAGTAAATATCGTCTTTCGAGAGATATTTTCCATAATCGAAAGGCCGACCAATACCGTCATCGATAATTGCCGGCTTGCCTAGTTTGCCTTTCACTTCCACCCTGTTTCCATACTGAACGGGACTATATAGGTCCGTATTCACCAAAACTTTCTCTCCATTGTCCGTTCGCAAAACAAAACGCGTGGTGTTTTCCCTCTGTTCCGGTTCACTCACCACCACACCGGCAGACAGGGGAACAAGTGGCTCGTGGAAATCTTTTACCGAATAACGCAGAGCGCCAAGACCGAATGACAGGAATACGAATGAGAGAAATAGAACTTCCTGGTTTATTTTCTTATGCCAAATTTTTTCTGTAATAAGGAGAGCCGAACCGAGCATGATGATAAAGACGCTTATTAGTGGAGCGATGAAAACAAAAGAAGAAACCAGAACACTAAAGATGAAACCGAAAATAAAAACGAAAATACTATTTGTACTTGTCTTTTGGTCCATCATAAAGAGCGGGAGTAAAATTGTCGGCAAAAGTGGTTGCTATCTCATCAGCGCGTTCATTTAAAGGCACACCGGCATGTCCTGCCACATATTTCCACTCCACCTTTCTCCCTTCTGTAAGTTCAATGAGTCTCTGCCATAAGTCTTGATTGAGCACCGGTTTCCTCCCCGTTGTCCTCCAGCCCTTCTTCTGCCACCTCTGTATCCACTCTGTCATGCCTTTCGTTACGTATTCCGAATCCGCGCAAACAGTGACCTCCTTGTCTGGTATAGATTCTAAAGCTTTGATTGCCGCCATGAGCTCCATTCTATTATTAGTAGTGTGTGTTTCCCCACCTCCGAGCTCTACCACCCTATTATTATAAGTAATTATGGCTCCCCACCCTCCCGGTCCCGGATTGCCTCTTGAAGCCCCGTCTGTATAGATAGTAATCATTCAAGGATTATATCATCTACAATTTTCCTAAGTGTGTGCGCATTCCCGTGTTTCAAAAGCCCCCTGTACGAATCCACTGATTTTCCAGACAAATTTCTGAACATCCTTTTCTTGGTAGTGGTCCTCAAAACCCGATGGTCAGAAAAATGTACCCAGCCCAGGAAATCTACCCCTGAAGTGTATGTTTTTATGTAGACTTTGTCTGGATGAAGAGAGAGTTTGAGTTCTTTATTCAAAAATATATCAATCTCCTTAAGGAGAAGTGTTAAATGAAGGCGGTCGTGGCCAAACAGAACGAAATCATCAGCATATCTTATGTAGTATTTTGCTTTTAATTTATGCTTTAGGAACTGGTCAAATTCATTCATGTAGATATTTACTAGAAGCTGTGAAGTCAGATTGCCAAGTGGTAGACCTTTGCCTGATTCCATTGAGTGAAAACTTTTCATGATAGTTTTGAGAAGATTTATAGCATCTTCATCTGGTATATGCTTCTTTAGGATTTCTAGCAGAATACCGTGGTTAATATTGGCGAAGAATTTCCTAATGTCACACTTCAAGACCCAGCAAGTCCCAGTATTATTCTTACTTACTTTCCGGAAATATTTCTGGAATTGTTGATTGGCTTTGTGAGTACCTTTGTTTAAACGACAAGAATAGGAATCAGAAATAAACTTTTTATCAAAGTATGGGTAAAGGATTCTGTAGATGGCGTGGTGAAGCAGTCTATCTCGAACGGTAGCTTTGTGAATATTTCGAGGTTTGGGATCAGAGATGTTGAAGGCATAGTAAGGCCCATGATGGTAAGTTTTGTCTTTGAGGTCTAAGTACAAAGAGAAAATGTTATCCATAAGGTGAAGCTGGAATTCCTGAACATCTTTCCTCTTACGCTTACCTCTCACGAATTCCTGCCAAGCTTCAAGAAGGTTCTCGATGGAGATGATATCATTGTAGGTATGGATCAACCTATAAAGACCCCCCCCCCCGGATCTTGCCTGTGCTCGAAAAGATTAAGAGTGCCTATATTCTCTGGCATGGCTATCATAATATCTTACCCAAGACTCAACGCTATTCTTTAGGTAATAGGGTGGACAAGCTTTTTATTGAATTGATTGAGGCTATTTCCACAGCTAGTTTTCTTTCGCGAGAAGAGAAACTACCGTATGTTAGGGTCTCTATCCGTAAACTAGATACCTTAAAGATACTGATTATGATTTTATGGGAAACTGAGTCTTTGGAAAACAATCAATATATTACTCTATCTACTCCTTTAGATGAGGCTAGCAAAATGCTTGGTGGTTGGAGTAGGCAACTTACGAAAACCCTTAAATAAGTTCAAGGTAAATCAAACTCCCCCGCCATGCGGGCGAGGGAGAAATGAAGAGAGTTGCGGAGACCGGGAACACGAACGCCCCGCTGTCATTCCACTGATTGCCAGGCTTATCCCAGTTGGCATTGACCAACTGACCTTCGTCATTGCGATTGGCATTGAGCACGTTCGGGTTGCCATCGGAGTCGGTAATGTATAAAACACCTTCCATACCACCACCCCTAGAATAATCTCAGGGTTGAATCGAATTTCGCATCATAATGCGATAGTGCCTTATACCAAGTATCTTCATTTTTTGAAGAGTCTTCATAAGCCCTCCGTTTGAAACCCGCCCATTCCGAACGGAATGTTCGGGTGAGCCTTAGTCGCAAACGCTCTCAGCTTATGGATACTGGTTTCGGTCGCCGGAAATTTTAATCGCCGACAGATTAACCTACTACCAATTTAATTTTATCAAAACGAAGAGCCTCACGCGATGAATTGTGTGAGGCTCAAATGCAGGACCTAGGTCAAAGGGTCTGAGTAAGCACCCAGTGACCTAGTGCTGAGAACTAACTTGCGGAGACCGGGAACACGAACGCCCCGCTGACATACCACCGACTGCCAGGCCTAACCCAGCCGGCACTGACCAACCGACCCCCGCCACCGCGAACGGCAAGGAGCACGCGCGGGCTGCCATCGGAGTCGATAATCGGGTCGTGCAGAGCGGCGGCGTACCAGATGCCGAGCTCTTCCATCTGCTTGTCCGAGAGGGCTTCTCGGACTCGCGGAATGAAACCAGCAAGCGGCTTGCCGTAGCCGTAGTGTTTCATCCCACGATCGCGGAGATTCGTTGTCGTCCGATCGCTTTCACGCTCGATCTCGCGACCAGGCATGAGCGCGACCTTGTAAACACGGCCAGCTTCGAGGCGGTGATGCTTGTCGTAGCCGTCCTCTTTCGAGGACAACATGCACGGCTTCGCGTAGTTACTCACGCGATAGCTAGCCGCTTCAAGTCGTTCGATTTCGGCCGCACCCGTGAGGTTGAGGCCGGTGAACGTCAGCACGACATGGCCCTGCTCGTTCCTTTCGATCGCGAAAGGGTTCTTCAGCTGGTTGAACATCGTCAGCTGATCGAGGGTGATGATGCCTTTCTGTAGCTTGTGGAACAAGTCTGCAGAGAGTCCCGCCAAGCGCTCGCCCGGCAAGGTTCCGATGTTAACCATCAGAGTTCTCCTTTTGTAATGAACACATTGTAATGAACACACTTGGAACCGCCAAGCCGGTTGCAGGTCAATCCTGCTAAAAGCCCAGTGTAATTGTATACTTGTTTTCCTTATCTGTCAAGGAATTTTGAGCCTTATTTATGGCTCTATATTGACTACTCTTAGACGGAGTTCGGGACGATTTCTAAAGTAGGATTTTTCAAGATTGGCGAGCAGGGAGATTTTAATGCCGGGAGTCAGAAGTACGGAGTAAGAGGTGGGGTCGGAAAAAAAAGAAATGGCCTTTACCCCGCCATTGAACATAATTTCCAAATGATTGTTTTCTTTACCAAATTTTTTGACTGATTTGATTTCGGCTTTCGGAATTTTAAAAATGGGTTTCTCGTTTCCCATGCCAAATGGCGCGAATTGAGAAACCGTATCCCAAAGATTTTCTCCGATGTCAGAAATGTTGATACCTAAGTGCTGTTCTTCCTCCAACTTAGAAGTCGGACTTCCAAGTAAAGATAGCGCTTCGGAGAGCTTGCCTTCCAGCGTAGTGAGATTTTCTAGGTTGACAGAAAATCCTCCGGCTCCGGTATGCCCACCAAATTCTATGAAAGAATCGCTCGTGTTACTCATCAGGGCAAAGAGATCACAGCCATTGTAAGAACGACATGAACCCTTAAGTGTCCCGTCCCCGCTCCTGCCCCAGACAAATGCTGGTCTCTCATACTCCTCGACTAAAGAGTTCGCCACAAGGCCCAAAAGTGCTGGTCGCCATTCCGGGTTGCCGATGACAATAACATCGGATATTTCTTCTCGGCCGGCGAGCCGAGACTTGGCTTCTTTAACAACACTGGCCACTACTCCCTTGCGCTCATTGTTGATTTTCTCCAGGTGAAGAGCCAGTCTCTCTGCCTCTCCGTAATCTTTCGTCCTCAAGAGCTTAAAGGCATCCTCTGGCACCCCCATGCGCGATGCGGCATTGATACGTGGAGTAATCATAAAAGTCACGTCATCTTCCGAGATAGTTTTTTGGTCAAGATTCATTTTCTTGAAAAGTGCGGCGAGTCCTGGTCTCGGAGACTTGCGCAAAACATCAAGTCCAAAACGCGTGAGAATCCTATTTTCACCGAGAAGTGGCACCATATCCGAGAGGGTGGCAATAGCCACCATGTCGAGAGACCACTTCTCCATGCCAGGCTTAACCCCAAAAGATTCTTTGGCCACCACTGCCTGCACTAGTTTAAACGCAACTGCCGCACCGCAGAGCCCTTTAAATGGATAGTCAGAGTCGTTTCTATTTTGATTAATAATAGCGTAGGCATCGGGCAGAATTGGGTTCGGTTTATGGTGATCGGCGATGATAACGTCAATCCCCTTATTATTTGCGAACGTTATTTCTTCTGTGTCAGCAATGCCGCAATCGATAGTGATGAGGAGACGAGCACCACGTGTAGCAATTTCTTCTATAGCGCCGAGGTTGAGACCGAATCCTTCGTCATGTCTGTGCGGGATATAGAATGAAATATTTTCATAATTCATCCGGGCGAAAAAGTCAGAGAGCACCATCGCACCAGGCAAACCATCACAGTCATAATCGGAGAAAATGACGATGTGTTCATTATTCTCAATCGCTCCAATTACTCGATCACGAGCCCTGGGCATATCTGGCAGAAGTAGAGGGCTATAGAGTTTCTCGTAGTCAGGATTTAAAAAATTTTCTTGTTCCTCTGGAGTGATGCCACGTTCTTTAAGCAGAGCATCAAATAATTCCGGAAAATGCATTGGCTTATTTTAGCATGCATATGTAAAATAGATTCATGAAAAGGAATTTTCAGGTAGGTAACAGCACCACGGAAGGTATCATGATTTTGGCTGTTCTTCTTGTCATTATATTGATTATGCCCAAAGGCAATTCCGACTCTACGGCCAATTCTCTTAACTCCTCAAAAAACACAAATTCTGGCGGAGAAAATATCGTTTCGACCAACTCGCCCTACGCGCAAGACATTTCTTTAGGGGCTGGCAATGCGTCCTACGCTTATCAGCCATACGAAGAGTACATCACCATAAATAACAGGGGAAGAGAGTCCGTGGACATCACCAACTGGCAGCTTAGAAATAGCAAAGATAAGCGCGCCTATGATTTTAGCGGTAACCTGCGATATTTCCCGGCGGATACCGCCATTATCGGCCAAGCAGCGTTTTTCGTCTCGCCTAGCGGTTTAAATAAGTTCCAGAATATAGTGCTCAAACCGAGTGAAACCGCCATGGTCACCACCGGTTTGGTTGGCTCTCAATTGCCATATCGCATCGTAAGTTTCAAAGAAAACATCTGCTCGGGCTTTTTGGAAGACCTGCCGGAATACACTTTCACCCCATCGCTTACACGCAATTGCCCCAGACCAGAAAATGAACCGGGGGTCAGCGCACTCGATACTGAATGCCGAAGATTTATAGAGAGAATGTCGTCTTGCCGTACGCCGAAGTTTAATACCCGAGATTCGGAAGGAAACATCTGTTCCAATTGCGTGGACGGCAAACCGCTTGCAAGCTCTTGTGTCGCATTTATCAAAAGTCATTTCAATTATAGTTCCTGCATCGCCAATCATGCCAACGACTCGAACTTTTCCGGTCGGACGTGGCGAATATTTCTCGGTAGAGGTTGGGAAATGTGGGCCAAAGATTACGAGACCATAAAACTCTTTGACCAATTTGGTCGATTAGTGGATGAAAGAAGTTATTAATATGGAATGTATATTTTGTAAAATCGTCAAAGGAGAAGTCCCTTCTTATAAGATTTATGAGGATGAAAACTTTTTGGCTTTCTTGGATATCAATCCGCAGTCTCCCGGGCATACTCAAGTGATACCCAAAAGTCACTATAGGTGGGTTTGGGATCTTCCCGATGTCGGAGCGTATTTTGAAGTGGTCAAGAAAATCGCTTTAGCTCAACAAAAAGCATTTGGCACTGATTTCATACTGGCCAAAATCATCGGCGATGAGGTGGAACACGCGCATATTTGGGTATTTCCAAACTCCAGCATTCCAGGCAATCCAAAAGATTTAGCTGGTAACGCAGGGAAAATTCTCCGGGTTATTATTTAAGAGCCTCAATGCCGGGTAAAGTGCCGGCGGCTAAAAAGTCGAGCATGGCGCCGCCGCCGGTAGAAACAAAAGAGAATTTATCCAAGAGATTCAGTTCTTCTATAGCGGCTAGAGTGTCCCCTCCTCCCACGATAGACTCGTTGCCAGATTCGGCGATGAGCTTGGCCAACTGTAGCGTAGCGACATTGTATCCCCTCTCGTAACTGCCCAAAGGACCATTCCAGAGCACCAACTTTGAATTGTTGATTTTGGATTTTAAATTTTCCATGGTAATCGGACCGGCATCCATAATCTTCTTGTCTTCTACAATAGTATCCTCCGGCAGAATTATTTTATTGGTCTCCAAAAGCTCTTTTAACCCGAAATTGCCATTACTCTTTAGAGAGTCACCGATATCTTTATCGAGTTCCTTGAAAAAATTGTTGGCCAAAGCGCCACCAACAAAAATATCGTCGGCGATCTTGATAAACTTCTTTAAAAGCGGGAGTTTGGTGTCAAATTTCGCCCCGCCAAGAATAAAGAGAAACGGCCGTTTGGGATAAAAAACGCTCGAAAGTCTTTGCACCTCCTCTATCAGTCTAAGGCCGGCATAACTTGGCAGAAGTTTCGGTATCCCCACTATGGAAGCGTACTCGCGATGAGATTCTGGGAACGCTTCGTTGACATAAATATCACCGAGCAGAGCCAATTCTTGAGCATATGCTTTTGAATTTGTCTTTTCTCCCGAGTTCTGACGTAGATTTTCCAGAAGTACTAAGTCGCTCGGCTTGATAAATGTGAGTGATAAGTATTGTTTTACATGCTGGAATATCGGACGGAGAGAGCCTTCGTCGTTTTCTGCGTGACTGATCAAGACTATTTTGGCTCCGGCATTTCGCAAGTATTCTATGGTAGGCAACGACTTTTTTATCTGGTAATCATTCACAACCTTACCGTCTCGTGTGGGCACGCTCCAATCCACCCGTACTAGTACTTTCTTGCCTTTTATCTCCCCCGCTTCAAGAATTGATTTCATTTTTTAATATTTAACAAGTGACTCTGCTATATTCTGGAAACTCTTGGCATTAAGAGAAGCGTGTCCAACGAGAAACCCCCTGATACTTGTCTCACGCGAGAGCGCGAGAACATTATTTGGCTCAACAGAGCCGCCGTATAGAATAGGAATACGTTCAGCGGTCGCGCGGCCGAACATATCGGTGAGAACTTTTTTGATGAATATTACAGTCTGTGAGAGGTCGGCGGATACCATGGCATCTCGAGCATGCTTGCCGATAGCCCAAACCGGTTCATAGGCGATTGCAACTTTGCCGGTCGCTTGACGACTAAGACCGGCGAGCGAGGTTTTGAGCTCGTCACGCAGAAATTCGAAATGCTCGCCGTCCCGGTCTCGGGACAACTCACCGACACAGATGAGGGGCGCAATACCGGAGCGCAGAGCGATTCTCACTTTCTGGGAAACTGTTTCGTTTGTCTCACCGAGCGCGCGGCGCTCACTATGACCGATGATAGACAGCCGAACTCCGAAACTTTTTAAAATATCCGGGGTAATCATGCCAGTATGAGTGCCGTCAGATTGAGACGGCATATCTTGGGAAGCTAAACGAGCGAAGCTTTTAGAACGAAGAGAGGTTAGCTCAAGATACGGCAGGGGTGGGGCAATAAACAAAGAAAGTTTTTTATAGAGTCTAGAGTTTCTTGATAATTTCCCCAAGAGAATCCTCGCTTCGGCAAGAGAACCCGGATGATTTTTCCAATTCGCCACTAATATAGGTTTGGCCATGATATTTTCATACTACTCTATTTCTTTCCAAGAAATAACTTCGTGGAAATCCTCGGTCTTGGGGAAAGATGGCGGCGGACTATAGAGAAGGAAGGAGTCGTAGACAAGATTTCGAAAAGAGTATCCATTGGAAACAGGGTCGCCGTAGGCGAATCCGTACTGTAGAGCGGTCACAATAGTGCCATACGAAGTGATGGTGTTTCGGTCATCATAAGGGGCGCAATCAGTGTCACCGTAACTAAATCTTCCCACCCTGCCATTTTGCGCTACTAGAGCGGCATCGATCCGCAGGTTATCTTCGCTGTAAAGGCCGACATTAATATCGTTCTGGCCGATAAGAGCAATTACATCGGTACCATCATAATTGGTGTAAAGAACATCATTGTTTACAGTCAGTGATTTCCTGTTACCGGCGCCGGGGTCGGGCATGCGGGCAGCGACGATAGTCAAACGCGCGGTATCAATCGTGCCTTCGACCCAAACATGGTCTTCTAAAAAGACGAGGCCGTTTGCAGGGAAAGCATAGTTGCCGACAAGCACGGTGGAACTGGCGGTCCAGGATCCCCAGGAACTGGAGCAACCGGCAGGTAAGCTACGCAAATCAGTCACTCGGTAAAGGTCGAGGGTGTCGTTGGTTTTTAAAACAATTTTATAGCCTTGTACTGTAGAGCTCGCTAAATAGAGACCGCTCGTGGTGGCGTCAGCGTATATCTGTTGCAAGTCACTGGTAATATCACTGAACTTAACCTCCGGCGCCGGGAAAGAACGTCCGACGATAAAGACGTCTGGTCGCGCTGGAACAGGACTAGTAGGCGGGGCTTCAAGCGGGCGAAAATTGTTATTGAGACCACTACCGGGAGGAGGGTTGACGTGAGTATGGACGGCAAATTCATTACTACCGGAATGTATAAGGTCATCATAATTTGAGATAAAGCTCGTAACCAAATTATGGGCCAGACCATCGAAACGTATACCCTTATTGGAATGAATGGGGCCAAACACTTCTGTACCACTGCCAAAGCGCATATTAGCATCAGCCACAGCGGCAAAGTTTGCGAATGATGGTATGGCAAGTCTCGAGACAATAGTTCGTCGGACACTTGCATCTACGGCAGGCACACCGACTGACTGGATAGTTACCAGAGTTGAACCAAGAGGCGGCGGCGTGATTGTCAGAGTAAAAGTACCTAGAAGAACCCCGTTTCTGTCGTAAAAATTTTTGACGTAAGGACCGGCTGTGCCCGTGCCGTCTGTATAATCCTCGGGGGCATGAGCCAGATGCCAGCGATAATATTCGAGACCAGCTTCAGCCATCTGGAAAGCTTGTTCGGACAATACAATGCGGCGGCCAAGCTTGGCATTGGCCGCCGCAAAAGCAACCAGTCCGCTGATAATAATCACGGCGATTGCTCCAAAGACTAAAACTTGCACCAGCAGATATCCATTTTGGTCTCGGAGTTTCTTCATAAATTGTCTTTAAGATTCCTAAAAGCCGCTTGGGACGTCAGAGTGGTCAATTCTGGCGCGCGATTCGGGTCTCTTTCAATCTTGATAGTAATTCTAACGAGCCGAATAGCCGGAATATTTAAGGGTATCGATAGGGGGGCGGAAGCACCGGCATAATTTCCATCATAATAATCGAAAAGCGGTGTTGAGGTGCCGTTTGCCACATCTGTCATAATGGTGGAAAACGATTCCGCGCCGAGATCATACGTCGGAGGTTCCCCCGCCGCGAGCACTACTCCTCTCTGCACCAGGCGCGTGACTGGATCAAAAAAATAGCGGACACGGTCAGCGATATCATCGGAGTTAATGTCGGCAAAGAAAATGATTGTACTGGTTGAGACCGCTTCGATAGGATACGAGCCGAGCGCTGAAGGAATAGTCGAACGTAGTTCGGCGACCATGACACTTAGTATTTTCCTGCCTTCAAGCATAGCTGTCATGCTGGATTGCGCTGAAGCGTTCAAACTGATGATGTTCTTGGCAAATAAAGTGATGATAAAACCGATGACGGTCGCTATCACAATCGCAAAGAGAAATTCTATGATGCTAAAACCGGAATTTTTCATGTTTCAAGATTCTTGGGAGCCACTCTGCCCGTAACCACCACGGGAGCAAAATTTTTGCAGGTCAGACATTCTATACTGATCTCAACCAATTTATAATCAGCCGGAAAGACGTCTCCGCCTCCCAGAATCCCGTCAAACGGGTCGTCGATGTTGACCACGGTGGTGGTGATGGTAAATGTGACACGGTCGCGTACGATTGTCTCTACAGCGACAATAGGCCCGGCAGGATTACCGCCAATCGTGCCGACACTCGTATACGGCAAATTTTTGATAATCTCAAATTGCGCATTGGCCAGATCGGCCGCCAAAGCCTTATGGCGGGCGGAGGCAATAGCAGTATAAACAGCGGCGTAGCCCTGATATGCCCCGACAGCAAAAATAATAAAGATTGCTGCCGCAATGATAACCTCAATGAATGTAAAACCTTGATTTCGATTCATCTTTAGATTAAATATAATCCACCAACGAATAAGTCGGCGCAAGCATCGAGATGGCAAAGATACCCACTCCAATCCCGATAATAATCATCAGCACTGGTTCAATGATGGTCGAGAGGTCTTTGGTTTTCTGGTCAACTTCCCCTTCGTAGTAATTGGCCACAGACATAAGCATGTCCGAAATCTTGCCGGTTTCTTCGCCCACGGCAATCATTTCGCCGACAAACAGCGGATAAAGATGCTCATGTTCAATAAATACGGCCGACATCGACTCCCCTTTCTCTATGGCAGAGCGAGCGCGCTTAAGCGCGTCTTTATAGAGATGGTTCTGCAAAACATCAATAGTGACATCAAGCGCCACCATAATTTCCACGCCAGCAAAGAGAAGGGAGGAGAGAGTGCGAGTAGCGCGAGCAGATTCGAACTCCTTAACCATCTCCCCGATGACCGGAATGCGGATAGAGACAGCATCTGTAAGATTCCGCCCAACTCTGCTTCGCAAAAAAAGAACGGAAGAAGCCACCAATAAAACAATCCCGGCCATAACAGCCAGCGTATGCTCAACTAGAAAGTTACTAAGATAAATAAGAATACGAGTAGAGAGGGGAAGTTTCGCTCCAATACCTTCGAAGGTGGCGGTTAGAGTCGGCACCATAAAGATGAGGAGGAGAATGGCCAACACAATCATGACCGAAATGATTACAGCCGGATAAATGAGCGCACCGCGCACTTTCTTGGCCAATAGATAAGACTTCTCCATCTGACTGGAGACAATGTCGAGCGAGCCAGAGACATTGCCGGATTCCTCACCGGCTTTAATCATCGACACAAAAAGGTGAGAGAACACTTTGGGCCGTTTGCCCAGTGATTCCGAAAGCGTCTGACCATGGCTGACATCCGTCTCGAGATCGGAGAGTAATTTTTTGAACGGTTTGCTCTTTGATTGCTTACTCATCACAGAGAGAGCGCGAGTCACCGGCAGACCGGCTTTCATCATTAAACCGAGATTTTTGGCGAAAGTGATTTTTTGGTGCGTTTTGATACCGCTCAATATGCTGCCGAGAGAAATTAATGTCGCGAGACTTCCGACTTCCCGAATAGAAACCACGCTGCCGCCCTCTTCGCGAATAACGCCGTATAAATCGAAGCGATTTTTAGCCTCGAGAGTGCGTTCATAGACTCTACCTTCCTTGTCCTTGGCTTTGTATTTGTAGAGAGTCATGGGAAATGATTTTCGATAAATTGATTATACAATAAAAAAGATGTCACGCGGGGGCTATTTATAGATATCATGGTCACCAATTGCGAGTAAGACTATCTCGCTTTTCGATTCAAATTTAAAAATTATCCTGATTCCATAATCAACAGAAAAGCTGTAACAATCCGTAAACTTGCCGTGCAGTTTATGCACCTTGAGAAAATAGTGGTTCTCTTTGTTTTTAAGATATTCAATTTTCTCTAGAATCTCCTCGAAAAGACCTCTTTCAAGGCGTTTTACTTGCCTGATGAAAGAAGGTTTAAACGAGACCTTATACATTCTCTAGTATTTCTTAATAAGCTTGCGCAAGTCGCCTCTCACAGTTAGCTCCTTTTGGGCTCTTAGAATTCTGCGAATGAGCTTGGGGTTGTAGACAAGTCCGATTTCGAACTGGTTTTCAATATATGCTTGAGTAGCACTTTTAAGCACAGAGGAGAAAGCGATACCCTCTCGCTTGGCCTTTTTCATGGCTTGCTCTTTGAGCTTTTTATTTATTTTAAATATCACTTGTTCAGTCATGGTATATATATTATATAAACAAAGTATATACGTCAAATATTACTAACGCAGAGACTACTCCGAAACCACGCGCAGGACCTCTTCGATAGTGGTGATGCCTTGCGCCGCTTTGAAAATACCGTCTTCAATCATGGTTATCATGCCCTCCGATTTGGCCTGCTCTTCAATCTCCCCGGCCGTCGCCCCTTTCATAATCAGATTTTTGACAGTCGGTGTCACTTTGAGCACTTCGTGTATGCCTATGCGACTTGCATATCCGTCTTCGGAATCTTTCCCCGGATTCGGCTTCCAAAAAGAAATCTTGTCCCAATCGTCCTTCGCACCAATGATTTTCTCTTGCTTGAGAAGGGCAAGTATTCTGTCAAGCGAAACGACATTGCCAAGCGAGACCAGTTTTTCTTTATTCAGGAAATATTTAGTCTTCGATGCCGAAAGTTTTCTGACCAGGCGCTGGGCAATCACAATATTGAGAGTAGAAACGAGAAGAAAGGGCTCCACTTTCATATCGAGCAGTCTGGGAATAGCGCCGGAGGCGGAATTGGTGTGGAGGGTCGAGAGCACCAAATGCCCGGTGAGCGAGGCGTTGATGGCAAGCGCGGCCGTCTCATTGTCGCGGATTTCTCCGACCATGACGATATCCGGATCTTGACGCACTAGAGTACGCAGACCGTTGGCAAAAGTGAGACCGATTTCCGGACGCACCTGCGTCTGGTTGATGCGGGTCATTTGATACTCGACCGGGTCTTCGATGGTTGAAATATTGACATTGGGAGTATTAATAATATCGAGCATGGTGTAGAGAGTGGTGGTTTTGCCGGAACCGGTCGGGCCAGTGGCGAGAATCATGCCGGTAGTCACCTTCAGCGCTTTGTGTAAATCATCGAGGCCGTGACCGTGAAATCCCAGACTTTCTAAAGTGAAATTGGAAACAGACTCCCGCAGAAGTCGCATCACCGTTTTCTCGCCGTAATAGACGGGCAGAGTGGAAACTCTGAAAGAAACCTTCTCGCCTCCGGCATCAATTTTAAAACGGCCGTCTTGAGGAATGCGCTTCTCGTCGAGCTTGAGGCTGGAGAGCACTTTAATCCGCGCGGTGATGCCGGGAGCGGTATTCTTCGGCAGAATCATGGCATCGCGCAGAATCCCGTCTATGCGATAGCGCACCAGCACCTTATCCTCCTCCGGTTCAATATGAATATCGGAAGCGTCTTGAATAATGGCGTGCTTGAGCAAAGTCTCAACAATGCGCACGACCGGTATGTCCTCGGCTAGTTTTTTAAGGTCGTCCTCGGCGATATCTTCGTCACCTATTTTATCGCTCACGGCTCTAAGCGAGTTTGCTTCTTTCTGGATAATATCCCCGAATTCGGCCTTAAGCGTTTTCTGATAAGAGAGCAAGGCCCATTTCATAGATTCATCATCTGTCAGACGGGGCAGGATTTTGAGTCCAACTTTTTTCTTGACAAAATCAATGGCTGTCAGGTCTTCGGTATCGAGCATGGCTACTTCCAGACTGTCATTAATCTTCCTGAAAGCAACGATATTGTGGTTTCTGGCGATTGGTTCGGGAATGAGAGAAAGCACGGCGAAGTCCAATTTCTGGTCTCGAAGGTCTACAAAGGGAATGCCGAGAATATAAGCCTGCATTCTGCGCAAGCCATCTTCGGTCAAAGCGCCTTTGTTGACAAGCACTTTCCCGATACTGGTGTTTTTCCCTTTGACTTCACTTCGGGCAAGCTCAATCTCTTTCTTAGAGATTAGGCCGGAGTCAATCATAAAACTCTCAAGTTGGCTTTCGTCAATATGCATCCACTTTATTTTATCACGCAATAATAAAATAAGTGAGCCTCAAAGCTGTTACTGTACCGATTTCAGGAGATAGGAAAGCTGGACTAGAGTCTTACCCTTCGAACCGCTTATGGCCACGGAGAGATTGCTGTCTTCTTTCACTCCGAAGATGGCTCTCACTGGAGCCGTTGCATTTCCTTCTGTCAGACTGTAGCCCGCTTGACTCATATAAGTTTTGTACTCCGCATATTTTTGCGCTATTGTTTTCGAACTTAGGTAGCTTACGGACAACTGTCGGGCATTCTCTCTAGGATATTGAGTAGTGGCGCTTTCAGTGAGATTGCCACTCTCAAGAGGAATATCTTGTGGAAATCCTGCCGGTGCGGAGACAATTCCATTGACCAGCGGGGTATTTTCTACCACTACTGTTGCCGACTCGTCATTGGTGCTGTCAGACGTTGGTAATTTTTCCTGATTGAGAGAAGCGCGATATTTTGTAAATAACAAGAAACCGGCGCCAAGAATCAAGAGAATAATGACGACGGCTGAAATTGTTTTTATTTGTTGTGGCTGTTCCATAATAATGATATCGAATAAGTGATGCCGGGTAGCTAAAATTCTTCAAACAGAGGGTCGAAATTAATCTTAACGACACCGGTTGGACAATTTGCCTGTACAGAATCTGTGTCAGTTACCGTAACGGTAGCGGTCTTTTGGCCAATGGTATTGTAGACAATACTGAAAGGATTGGTATCGGGAGCCGGACTGACCGGGATATTGGTACCGCTCCAAGAATAGGTAAAAGGTGGTAAGCCTCCGGATACCGAGGCAGTCCAGGTGACAGTTTGCCCCAAGAACGCCGGCGACGGCGAAGCCGAGCAGGAGGCTGTCATAGGATTACCCGAGATGACTAAATTAAAGCTTGTTTGTTTGTTCAGCGGAGAGCCTGTCACAG
>Ga0209542_10001813_pt1 | contig 49449 bp, 52 predicted proteins | sample RifCSPhighO2_01_FD_184028 | JGI IMG/M metagenome (GOLD analysis project Ga0209542, IMG submission 184028) | Soil microbial communities from Rifle, Colorado - Rifle CSP2_plank highO2_0.1 (SPAdes) (version 2) | ecosystem: Environmental > Terrestrial > Deep subsurface > Rock core/Sediment ...
CAATTCATATCATATCTTGATTTCTATTGATTTTGCCATTTTCCGAGAAGGTTTGTTATATTTTTTTTCAATATCTTTCTGTTCTTTCTGAGACACAAAGGGCGTAAATAAAGCTCGAAACTTTATTGATTCCTGTTCAAAAATTTCTCGAACACTCTCTTTAACTATTGTTTTTAATTCTTTTTTAGGAATAGTAATTGTATTCATTTTAATTATATTTAACACAATAAAAATTTATAAGTCAAACAAAACAAACAATCAAACTTGATTTTTAAAGAAATTGTGGATAACTTCAGTTATCTCCCTGTAGTTCAACGGACAGAATAGCTCCCTTCTCCGCCTGCCAAAGTTGCCCCCGTAGTTCAACGGATAGAATAGGAACCTTCTAAGTTCTAGATGGGGGTTCGATTCCTCCCGGGGGTATAGGCAACGGCGGGCAGGTAAGGAGCGGATGGGGGTTCGATTCCTCCCGGGGAAAAGAACACGTATCACGAGACACATAACACGTATCACGAAACACGTAACACAAAACAACCTGTCTCGTGTTATGTGTTATGTGTCTCGTGTTATGTGTTCTATGGTTTTCCACAACATAGCTCCGATCTCATTAGCTAAACCATCTATAGAAGCGTAATCATCATGTTTAAGCCAATTTTCTTTTAAGGCAAACTCTAAAAGATATTTACTTTCCTGTAAAGAGCCGTATGATGTTTCAAAAAAGTTAATTTTTATGAGATGTCTTTTTCTGGCATAACCCTCTATGTAGTTTAAGATTACTGAAAGCGCGGCGCGGCGCAATTGCGATGTCGCGCCATACAACTCATTCTTGGGGAAATCTTTAGTGATTTTATAAGCTAGATGCGCAAACTTATCCATCTTTTTCTTTAACTTGTCATGAAACCGCTCCATGTTATGTGTTATGTGTTTCGTGATATGTGATATGTGATATGTGATACGTGTCATTCAACTTCTTCCCAGTCTTTTAATTGGTATTCTTGGGAAATCGCCGTCAGGAAAGGCGGAGGGTTTAAACTTAATTTTGAATCGTAATTTGTTTGTCTTTCTTTGTAGCCGGAGCAGAATATGCCGTTGCAAGTCCATTTCGTGCCCACCCGGCCATTGCTGATTATTGAGCCATAAACCGTTAATTTGTTTTTTTTCATATCAGAGCCGGAATAATGATTTCTGCCGAACTTGCCGGTCTGGGCGACATAAACGCCATCAAGATTCAAATCGTCCGGAGAATTTGAAACGATTAAATTGTTGCGCTCGGCGATTAAAAGCAATCCGTCGGAGCCGTCAGTCGCGGTATAAGTAATGTTTCCGCCGAGCCAAACATCGGTGGTTCCCATTGGATTTATCAAATCAGCCGAAACAACGGTTATTTTCCCCTTAACTTTGCTCTCTTGCGCTAAACTGCCAACCCACAAATCGTCTTCAATAAAAACCAAGCCGCAATCTTGAGGTATTTGATAATTTCCCAAAAAACTTTCGCTCCCGATAATTGAATATTCCCAATGCCAGCCCTGTTCCAAATCATAGGCGTAAACTCTATTGAGCGAATTTATCCGGTAAGCGTCAAGAGTTCTGTTGTCTTTTAATAAAATATGGTAGCCCTCGGCGCCCGACGGCCCGAAATAAAGACCTTGGCCGCTTTGGGTCAAATTTTTAATCTCCGCCAAATCCATTGTAATCGCGTTAAAATCAAAAGGGGGGACTGGAAATCGCCATAAATCGCTGTTCGGCCCGGCACCGAAAATTCCGGGCTTTTCCTGCGCCGGATTGCAGCCGAAAGAAGAAGAGCACCACCAAGTTTGTTTTGCCGAAGTTACCAGCGAATTATTGGTCCCGTCAAATCTTATTCCGCCGTTTGAATGATAGGGTCCGGTTATTTGATGGTCGGCTCCGACCCAAACATTGTCGTTTATGACAAAAGAATAATCGGCAATGGTCGGTCTTACATATTTTGCCTGAACTTTTCTTTTGACATTCGGAAATTTATCGGTCCAGCCGGTTGAGGATATGGCAATTCCCGAGACCGCGCCGCACTGGTTTGCCGCGTTTATTTCCAAACTGTATTTGCCGACCGCGCCTCCCTCGGGGTCGGAATATTGATGCTCATAGGGACCGGGCGAGCCGGTGCCGTCCTGCAAATCGTCCGGAGCGTGAGCAAGATGCCAGCGATAATAATTCAGTCCGGCTTCGGCGATTTCAAGAGCTTGGTTCCAATCCGCTTTTTCCAAAGATTGCTTGTGCTGGAGCAAAATAAAACCGGCGAGCCCTCCGAACATAACCAAAAAAATTGAACTGAACACCAGCGCTAACACTAAAATCGTCCCGCTATTTTTTCCTAACGCGCAATTCATAAATTAGTTTTAAGATTTCTCAATTGAACATCGCTTTCCAGCGTAAAATTGTTTGGCGGCCTGTTTGGGTCAACATTAATAATCAGATTAACTCTCATTAAGGTTGTTTCCTCGGGCCGGGCCGGCAAAGACTGAACCTCGTTTCCGTTTTTGTCAAAATACCGGAAAATGGCCGGGCCGTTGCGGACATATTGCGACAAAACAGATGTTTTTTCGTTTTCCGGAAGATAACTCGCCGGAAATCCGCTCGGATTAATGACTCCTTTTTTAAAATCAGTTTGTCCAGAAGAAAAGGTTTCGGTCCAAGCCAAATCAAACTTGGCTTTCATTGAATGATTCGGCTCAATCCAATCGCAAATGGAATCAACCCTGCTTGAAGCGTCGGCAAGCAAGGTCAGATTGTTGTCCAGCGCCTGATTTTTGACATCAAAAGTCAATTGACCTTGCCAAAGGCCGGCGCAATCGTCGCAATTATTTTGGCAACTCTGCCCCGACGAACCGCCATCGGTAAAAATATCGGCGTATTCATTGCCCGCGCCAAAATCGCCCTCCACGCTTATCGTTATTTTAGCTGTTTCCAGACTTCCGCTGAAAAAATTTGAAAAATTGACACTGCAAGTTCCGCCATCGCTATAACTTACGCATTCCTTAGTTGAGGTTGCCGAAGAACTTCCGCCTAAAAAATACCTGACTCGCTCAATTTCGCCGTCTTTGTCAATATCGCTGTAAAAAATAAATTCGTTGTCGTCGGCTTTTTCAATAAGATAAGAGCCGTTGTCTCCGGTTTTCGCTTCTCTTATTTCCTTAACCATTGTCTCAACGCCTTTTCTGGCTTCATTTATAGCGGTTGATTGCTGAAAAGCGTATCCTTGAGTCCGGTAAATAACGAGAATAAAAGCAGTTGTCGCTCCGAACGCCAGAGTAAAAATCCCGATTGCCGCCAAAGTTTCAATAAGAGTAAATCCGCGGTTTTGACTTTTGCTTGCCCGCCGAAGCTTTAGCGAAGGCGGGACTTTTGACTTTTGACTTTTTATCATATTTCTCCCGGTGTCAAATAAATTATTATTGAACTGTCCGCTGAAACGGGAACGCTTCCGGCGGCGTTTTGGTAGCCGCCGGCTTGAACTTCATAATCGTAAGAACCGGATTGAAGAGGAATAAAAATCGTCTCCCCTTTTTGGTCGCTATATTGAGTGGTGTCATAGCCAAAGCCCGCGTTGCGCAATCTAACGCTGGCGCTGAAAATCGGCCCGTTGGTCTCAATGTCTTTGACCTTTGCGAGCAAACTGTTCTCGGCCGACAAATAAAGTTTTACAACTTGGTTCGCGTTCGGCAAAAGATTAACCGGCTGCGGCGACGGGTCAATGCCAACAAGATTGAGTCCGGTCAAAACTCTGTCAATGGTAAAATTATACGCGTCCCATTCCATATTTGAAAGAGTGAGATTGCCGGAGCTATCGGTAGTATGATTTTGCGAATACTTATAAACCGGCTGGTCGTCAATGTCGTTGCCGATGATTTTGTTTCCCTGAAGATGAAATTGAATATCGCCGATTGGCGCCGGGGTAACCGTTCTCCATGACGCCTGCCAATCGTATAATTCCGGAGTGGAAGACGCGTCGTTTGTTGAAAAAATTCCTTTTAACTTCAAATTTGAATAAGTGGTTGTCGCCAGCGAAGACAAATCAACCGGCGAAGAAGCAAAGCCGGACGAATTTCCCGGCAAATCGCTGTTCGGAATCAAATACCAATCAGTGGTTGTGGCGTAAAAAATCTGGTGCTTTATTTCGGTGTTTTGCGGTTCGTCGTCGTTCCACGAAAATTTGTCCCAACTCATTAAATCAGACGGCTGAATCGGCGTTGAAACCGCGTATCCGGAAGGAAGATAACCGCCGGTGGTTGTCGCTAAAATCGCTTTTCCGCCGATTACCGCGATATTGCTTCCTTCGGAAATTTTGCTCTGGTCGGCAAAAGAATCTGAAAAACTTTCCAGCCCGAATTGAGAAAGAGTGTTAATTGAAAAACTGCTCAATCTATCAATGGAAAAGCTTGTTTGAGTCAATTCTCCTTCAATAACCGTGGCATGGGGTTTTTGGGGATTGGCGATTTCTTCGGTTCCGTAAGTCCGAGCGGAACTATAGCCGGATTTTGAAACAATAATTTTATAATTCGCGACATCTGCCGGAGCGCCGGCAACCAAATATTTGCCTTCGTTATTGGTCTGATAATTGACATCAATGGGCGGAGTGGTGGAGGAATTAACAAGATGAATGTCGGCTTGGGGCACCGCCAAACCCGAGGCGTTAAAAACCGTTATTAAAAGATTCCCTCCGCCAACGGTTGTTTCCAGTCCTTTTGGCGTTATGTCGGTGATTAAAACAACATCTCCTCCGAATAATCCTCCCCACGAAACTTTAACTTTCGCTCTTTTATAATCATTCGGCAGGGCGTCTGCCGGAACCAAGCCGTCAAAAGAATCGTCAATATAAATAACCGCGGTCTTGACCGTAAAAGTTATGTTATTGCGGACGATTATTTCCGTTTCAAGAATCGCGCCCGGCGGAATTCCGCCAACCGTTCCAATATTCTCGTAAGAAAGGTTTCTCGCCGATTCAATTTTTTGGTTTGCCAAAGCAATGGCGATAATTCTCGCTTTTGATTGCCCGATTACTTTCAATCCCAATTGATAAGCTCCAAAAATGCCCAGAAAAGCGACTAAAAGCAAAGCAACGCCAATAATTGTTTCAATAAGAGAAAAGCCCTTGGTGAAAATCTCAAACCCCAATTTCAAATTTCTAATAAAATCCCAAATCATAAATCCCAAATTATTCTCTGTTTTTTCTTGGTTCGTTCTATCAAATCATATTTGAGTGATTTTGGATTTGAGATTTTATTTGACATTTGGATTTTAAGATTGAGATTTTTTATAAAGCCCCGACCATACTGTACATCGGCTGAATCATTGAAACGGCAAAAAAGCCCACGGCCACGCCGATGACAATCATCAAAACCGGCTCAATAATGGAAGATAAATTTTTTGTTTTCTCCGAAACTTCTCCCTCGTAAAATACGGCGACATTCAAAAGCATTTCCGAAACTTTGCCGGTTTCCTCGCCGACCGCCATCATTTCTCCCATAATCCGGGGGTAAATGTCGTCGTGGCGGATAAAAACCGAGGAAATCGGTTTTCCTTTTTGAATTTCTTCTCCCGCTTCCCGAAGAACATTTTTATAAAAATGATTTTGCAAAACATCTTCGGTTATTTTAAGCGCGTCAAGCGTATTTACGCCCGAACTGATTAATGAACTCAATGTCCGGCTTGTTCTCGCCGCGTTTATTTCCTTGACAATGGTTGAAATAACCGGAAACTTCAAAAAAATTCTCGCCATTGTTCTCTGCCCCGCGCCGCTCTTGAAAAAATAAAACCAAATCAGGAAAACCGAAACAAAGGCGCCCAAAAAAGCGACAACTGTCTGATGAAGAATAAAATTTGAAAGATTAATAATGAAAAGAGTGGTCGGCGGAAGCGCGATACTAAGCTCTCCGAAAGTGCTGGTTAAAGTCGGCACGACATAAATCAACATAAAAATCGCCACTCCCAACATCGCCAAAAGAATAACCGCCGGATAAATCATCGCTCCTTTTATTTTTCTTTTGAGTTCGTAATCCTGCTCCAATTGCAAAGCAACGAGCTTTAAAGATTCTTCAAGTTTGCCCGAGGCCTCGCCGGCTTTAACCATCGCCCGGAAAAGGGAAGAAAAAACATTGGGATGTTCTTCCATCGCTTCAGAAAGCGATTTTCCCCGCAAAATCGTTTCTTTCAATCCTTGCAGGATTTTCTTGAATTTTTTGCTCGCGGTCTGATTATCCAAAATTTCAAGCCCTTTAACCAAAGAAATCCCCGAACCGACCATCGCTCCCAGATTTTTGGCAAAATTCATTTTATCCTTGGCTGAAACTCCTTGAAAAAAAGAAAAAATGGAAAAATCCGTCTTTTGTTCCCGCTCTTTCTTTTTAAAAAATGTCAGAATATAGCCCCGCTCTCCGAGAACTTTCGCGAGCTCTTCCGGACTTGAAAATTCTTCTTCTCCTTCCGTCTCTTCTCCGTTTAATTTTTTCGCCTTGTATTTGAATACGGCCATTATTTAATAATACCAATTTTATTCAATCTTCGTCACCCTCAACACTTCTTCAAGCGAAGTAATGCCTTTGGCGGCTTTGACAAACCCGTCTTCAAACATCGTCAGCATTCCTTCGCTCTTCGCCCGGCGCTCAATTTCTTCGGCCGAAGCGCGATTGATAATGAGATTTTTAACGCTCTGCGTCACTTCCAACACTTCGTGAATGCCGACCCGGTCGCTGTAACCATCGGGACAATCGCCTGACGGCTGGGGCTCAAAAAATTCAACATCTTCAATTTTTTGTTCTGGTTTTATAATCCTTTCTTTTCGCAGGGTCTCTAAAACTTTTTCCAAATTAATTTCTTTTGACAAGTCGTCAATTTGCCTTTTTGGAGGCTTGTAAGATTTGGCGTTTTTGCACAATTTCCGGACTAAACGTTGGGCAATTATGACTTCCAGGGTTGAAGCGATTAAAAACGGCTCAACTTTCATATCAATCAGACGGGGAATAGCGCCGGCGGCTGAATTAGTGTGCAAGGTTGAAAGAACAAGATGCCCGGTAAGAGAGGCGTTAACCGCCAAAGAAGCGGTTTCATTGTCTCGTATCTCGCCCACCATAATAACATTGGGGTCTTGACGCAATAAAGAGCGGAGACCGTTCGCGAAAGTATAGCCGATATCCGGTTTAACCTGCGTTTGGTTTATTCTCGGAATCTGATATTCTATCGGGTCTTCAATCGTGGAGATGTTAACTTCCGGAGTGTTTAAAATATCCAAAACAGTGTAAAGAGTGGTTGTTTTCCCGGAACCTGTCGGACCGGTGGCTAAAACCATTCCCACCGGCTTTCTGATTGCTTTGTGAAGCTTGTCTATATTGTCATTGCTGAAGCCGAGCGATTCCAAAGTAAAGCCCTTGGCGCTTTCCACTAAAAGCCGCAAAACCACTTTTTCGCCGTAATATGTCGGCAAGATTGAAACCCGGAAAGAAACTTTTTCTTCCGGAGTTTCAATTTTAAACCTCCCGTCCTGGGGCAATCTGCGCTCGTCAAGCCGCAAATTTGACAAAACTTTAATTCTGGCGACAACGCTTGAAGAAATTTTTTTAGGCAAAACCATCGCGTCGCGCAAAATTCCGTCAATTCTGTACCTTGCCAAAACTTCGTTTTCCATCGGCTCAATGTGAATGTCGGAAGCGCGCTGCAAAATGGCGTGACGAATCAAAGTATCAACGATTTTAACAACGGGCAAATCTTGAGCCGCTTTTTTCAAATCTTCCTCGGGAATTTCTTTTTCTCCTTCAATTTTAATCGGCTGGAAACCGCTCGCTTCCCTGCCGATGATTTCCTTAAATTCCGCCGCGAGCCCTTTTTGATATTGGCTCAAAACATACTTCATTGAAGCCAAATCGGTCAAGCGGGCGAGAATTTTAAAATTAGTTTTCTTTTTAATGAATTCAATCGCCTCCAGGTCTTGAGGGTTCAGCATCGCCACTTCTAAAACATCGCCGTTTTTTCCGTAGGCGACGATGTTGTGGGATTTGGCGATTGGTTCCGGAACAATCTCAAGAATTTCTTTCGGAATCTTTTCTTCAATCAAATTGACAAAAGGCATTCCCAAAATATAGCCCTGAAGATGAATAAGGTCGTCTTTGCTTAATTTTCCCTCCTCAACTAAAACCGTTCCCAGATCCTTGTTCTCTTTTTGCGCTTTGTTTTCGCCGTCTTCAATGTCGCTTTTTAAAACCAAGCCGGAATCCAGCAAAAACGCTTTAAGTTGTTCGGCTGCGATAATCATTCTGGCGATAAAAACTATTTATCAAACTCTTTTTTTATTATTTTCACCACTTCCGCCAAATCGTAATAAGCCTTTATCAAATAGGCCTTCGCGCCCAGCGCCATTACCCGATTAATTTCCGCCCTGCCTTCAAGATTGCTTAAAACAATAACCGGAATCTCCTTGAACTCTTGTTTTCCTTTTATTTCTTCCAACACTTCAAAACCGCTTTTTTTCGGCAAAATCAAATCCAAAACGATAAGGTCGGGCTTTAAATCAAAAACAGCCCTAAGCCCTCCTTCTCCTTCATGAGCTTGAAAAACATTAAAATCAACGGATAAAGCCGCAAATAAAGATTTTTGAAGCTCCGGGTCGTCTTCAATGATGACTATGTTTTTTTTATTTTGATTCGTTATTTTGTCCATATTTGTTATTTAGTTTGGGAAGTCGGCAAAATAAACCAAAAGGTTGAACCCTTGCCTTCAATTGAACTAAAACCGATTCTGCCGCCGTTAAGTTCAACCAGTTTTTTCGCCAAATATAATCCAAGACCCAGCCCTCCTTTTTGATAAAGGAAAACATTGCTTGAACGAAAAAATTTTTTAAAAATCTCCTTAGCTTCTGTTTCGGGAACGCCCGAGCCGGAATCGCTGATTGACCAGCCGATAAAATTTCCTTCTTTTTTCAAATAAATATTAACTGCCGTTCCCGGAGAACTGTAATTAACGCTGTTGCTTGTCAAGTGCTCAACAACGGTTTGAATTTTTTTCTGGTCGGCAAAAACTGGAAGCAATCCTTCTTGGGCGAAAAAATTAATTTTAATGTCGGCGGAGGCTGTTTCAGGGCTAATTTTTGCCAAAACATCCCGAGTCAAATCTTGAAGAGAAAAATGTTTTTTTTCCAACCGTATCGTATTATCTTCAATCTGATAAGCGATGATAAAATTATTGATTAAATTCAGCATTTTCTGATTCTGGTCCCCGATTCTTTCAATCCCGGTTTTTCCTTTCTCGCCGCTGAAATCGCCGGAAAGCAACAATTCCGTCTGCCATTTTATCGCCGAAAGAGGTTCGCGAAGCTGATGGGAAATTATGGCGATAAAATTTGATTTTGCCTTGGAAACCTCGACCAGCCGCTCAAAAGAGCCGACAATGACTTTTCCCACAATTAAAAGAAACGCGGCCACGAACAAAACAATCAAAGCCGATATTTCCGGTTCGGCAAAACGGCTCGCCGCCAAATGAACGGCGATAATGCTCGCGATGATGACAACCCCCATTAAAATGAAAAGAAATTGAGGACAGGCAAGAAGCGGAGAATCATATTTTCGGCATTCAGCCGCGACATTCAATTGCTGGAAAAAATTTTTGATGGAACCCATGGAATCTATAAAATATTATTAACAAGTCGATTTTAGTACAAAATTTAAAACTAAACTGGCTTCTCTTGTTTTGATTTATCTTTTGGTTCTGGACTGGAATCAGCATATAAACTAGAAAGGGTATCTACAACACTTGGCGATTCATCTTTTGTTTTTTGCCCGATTGTTCTAAAACTTCCCTTGCCGAAAGTTTTCTCAATAAGTCTTGCTATTGGCAATAAATGGCCTTTAAACATCGCTTGAGAAAATAATTTAAATACGTCTTCATATGAATCAAATTCGTTTTTATTTTTCTCATATAATAATTCCACTAAAGAAGCAAAACCAGCTCTTTCATTTGTGTAAGAATACAATGATTGCGGATCAAGTAGTTCGCCCAGAACAGAAAACGTTGGAGAATCCAGAAACTCCACTTGTTTTTTTTTATCTTTTAGGGCGATAAAACTATCTCTTAAAAGTCTTATATCTTGAAAATATTTTTCACAAAATCTTTTCGTTAATTCTTCTGTCACGGCTTCGTTGATAAAATTAAATAATGATTCTTCCGTTTTGCCTTTCTCGTTAACAGATACACCAAATCTTCGAAAAGAAGCACGAAGACTTTGTTCTGTTCCTTCACCATCTTTTTTGGAAGTAATACTGAAAAAAGAGTTGACGTGCATAAGTTCATGGACTAATACATGTGCCAGACGCACATAACTTAATCCCTCGGGTAATATTTCAATTCGCCCACTTGAAGGCGAGTATCTTCCAGGAGTATCTCTTTCTAAGAAAGAACGAATTCCTTTAGTATGTGGACTTGTCTCATCTAAAATATGAACCTGCTTTGAGGATATGAACCTCTTTTGGTCGGCACCATACTCCCTTATAAAATCGGGGAGTCTTTCAAAGACCTCATATATAATCTCCATCTCTTCGGGAGTTTTTTCTCTTTCAAATACTGTTAGTTCTTGATTCTTTAATACTTTTTCTGCTTCTACCAACTTCAAATAGGCCTCAATTTTATTATCGACCCCAATTATTCGATCGGGTCCACCGTGTTTTTTTTCTAAACCTTCTATATTTTCCATTTTAGCATAGATTAAGTTTATTATAAAATTATACGTCAAATTTATCCAAAATTGAAATCCCGTTCATTTCGTTCGGCTTTTTGAGCCCCAGCAATTCAAGGACTGCCGGCGCGACATCGGTTATTATTCCTTCAACTTTGCGGTACTTTTCTTTGATTGCTTCTTGATTGAGAGGGATATCTCTTTTGATTTCTTTTGCCGCGAAATAAAAAGGAACTGGATTCATAGTGTGCTTTGTTCTCGGCCGGCCGCTTGCCGCGTAAATTTTTTCTTCGGCGTTGCCGTGGTCGGCCGTTACGAGCAGAACGGAATTTTTTTCAAAAACTTTCTCTTTGATTTTGGCGACAAACAAATCAAGAAATTCTATCGCTTTAATCGTCGCGTCCGAGTCGCCGGTGTGTCCCACCATGTCCCCGTTCGCGAAATTCACGAGAATAAAGCCGTAATTTTTATCCAGGGCTTCAATGACTCTTTCCGTTATTTCAAAACCGGACATTTCCGGCTTTTTTTCAAAATGAACGGCGCGGGGCGAAGCGACCAAAATTCTCTCCTCGCCTTCAAAAGATTTTTCCCTCCCTCCGTTAAAAAAATAAGTGATGTGGGCGTATTTCTCCGTCTCGGCGATGTGAAGTTGTTTTAAGCCCGCCTCTGAAATAACCTTAGCCAGAGGATTTTCTATTTTAAGCGGCGGAAAGGCGACAAGCGAAGGCAAATCCTGTTCGTATTCGGTCATTGTCGTAAAAAGCAAATCAAGTTTTTCCCTCTGAAATTTTTCAAAATCCTCCGCGACAAACGCCCTTGCGAGTTCTCTCGCGCTGTCTTCGCGATAATTAAAAAAAATAACGCTGTCTCCGTTTTGAATCCGGCCCAACGGCTTTCCGTCTTCTCCGGTTAAAAACGCCGGCTCAATGAATTCGTCGGCAATCCCCTTCTTATATTGACTCTCAATATAAGAAACCGGATCGTTAAAGCCGTTGCCTTGTCCCGAAACCAGCAATTCATAAGTTTTTTGAATGCGGTCCCAATTGTCGTCCCTGTCCATCGCAAAATGCCTTCCGACAAGCGAAGCGATTTTCGCTTCGGGATGCTTTTCTTGAATCCTTAATTGAAATTGAGAAAGGAATTTTGCCGCTTCAAGGGGCGGCGCGTCCCGGCCGTCGGTAAAAAGATGCAGATAAACTTTTGGAATTTTTTTCGCGGAGGCAAAATCCAAAAGAGCGTAAAGATGCTCAATATAGGCGTGAACCGAACCGGAGGAAAACAATCCCATTAAATGAAAACTCCCTCCTTGTTTTGTTTTTTCGGACAGCGCCAAAAAAGCTTCGTTTTCAAAAAAAGAGCCGTTATAAATGGCGTTGATGATTCTCGGCAAATGATGAAAAATCGCCTGGCCCGAACCAATGGTAAGATGCCCCACTTCGGAATTTCCTTCTTCTCCCCAGGGAAGGCCAACCGCGATTCCCGACGCCTGCAAGGTCGTAAAAGGATAAAATTTTTCAAGCTCCTCAAAAGTCGGCCGCTTTGCGCGAACCCAGGTTGAATGCGGCGAATCAACATTAACCCCGAAACCGTCAAGAATGACCAGAACCGCCGTTTTATAGGGAATTTTAAGTTTTTCTTTCAAGCTCATTGTTTGATTTTATCAGAATTTGCATAAAAAATTATATCTGCTATGTTTAAAATATGTTTCGCTTAAAAGTCGAATTTTCGCGGTTTATTAATTTTATTTTTTTGACAAAAATCTATGACTTTAGATCTGTGGATAATTATTCCTCTAATCGGAGGAATTGTTCTTGGTTATTTTCTTCGCCAAACTAAGGCGAAACTGGACAAGAGTTCTCTAGAACTTAAAACCCAGCAAGTTTTGCTTGACGCCAAGACAAAAGCCGAAGAACGGCTTGAAGAAGCCAAAAAAAAGGCCGAAGAAATAGTTGAAGAAGCGAGAAAAGAAGAAAAAGAACTCAAATTGGGATTTCAGAAGCTTGAAACAAAGCTCGCGGAAAAAGAAATTCTCATTGAAAACCAAAAACAGAAAATTGAAGACGAAAAAAAGCGGATAGAGGGGCAGATTGAAACAATTGAAGCGAAAAAAGCCGAGCTTGAAAAATCCGAGGAATTGAAACGGAAAGAATTGGAAAAACTCTCGGGGCTCTCGGCCGAAGAAGCGAAAAAAGCGCTTTTTATTGAAGCCGAAAAAAAATATCAGACTGATTTGCTCTCTCATCTGCAAAAGCTGGAAATGAACGGCGAAGAACAGCTGAAAAACAAATCCAGGGAAATTATTTTGTCAATTATCCAACGGCTCGCGACTTCCACGGCTTCCGAAATAACCACTTCCACTGTTTCCATTCCTTCGGAAGACCTTAAAGGAAGAATCATCGGCAAAGAAGGAAGAAACATCAGAGCGCTTGAAAGAGCGGCCGGAGTGGAACTTATCGTGGACGACACTCCCGGCGTCATCATCATTTCAAGTTTTGACCCTTTGCGCCGGCACATCGCGAAAATAGCTCTGGAAAACCTGATTTTGGACGGAAGAATCCAGCCGGTGCGGATTGAAGAAGCGGTTTCAAAAGCGCAATTAGAAATAGAAAAATTGGTTAAAGAGGCCGGCGAACAAGCGGCTTACGAGGTTGGCGTAATGAATCTTGAGCCGAAACTTCTCAATATTTTGGGCCGGCTTAAATTCAGAACGAGCTACGGCCAAAATGTCCTTCAGCATTCAATTGAAGCCGCTCATCTTGCCGGAATGCTTGCCTCGGAATTGGGAGCGGATGTCAATGTGTCAAAAACAGCGGCTTTGCTTCACGACATCGGCAAGGCGATGGACCACGAGATTCAGGGAAGCCATGTTGAAATAGGAAAAAGAATTTTGGAAAAATTCGGCGTTGACAAAAAAATAATTTTAGCCGCGATAGCCCATCACGGAGACTATCCTTACGAAACGTTGGAATCAATCGTCGTTCAAACGGCGGAAGCGATTTCCGCGAGCCGCCCGGGGGCGAGAAGAGACACTCTGGAAAATTATTTAAGGCGGCTTGAAGACCTTGAAAAAATCGCCTTGAATTTTGAAGGCGTTGACAAAGCGTACGCTTTGCAAGCCGGCCGCGAAATCAGAATTTTCATCAATCCCGAAAAAATTTCCGACTATCAGGCGAAAATTTTATGCCGCCAAATAGCCGACCAGATAGAAAAAGACCTTAAATACCCCGGGGAAATAAAAGTCCATCTTATCCGAGAAAATCGCATAGTTGAATTCGCGAGATAGCGCGAAATTCCTTGATTTTATTGCGTATTTTTGTTATCATCAAAAAGAGCCTTGAAAATGTTGAATTATTTGCTATGGTTTAATATGCCCAGTAAGACAAAATCGAATGCTAAATCCAGTTTCTTGCGCGGTATAAACATGTCTTATTACAAAATTAAAATTAAGCATAAATAATAATCGGATGTCCACTTGCGGATTTAGCAAGAAATATTCGATTTAGTCTTACTGGGTATGCTTAAAAACATAACATTTTTGAGACAATCCAAAGGTCGAATTTAAAAAAAATAAAATAATTATGCACAAACCAGATTTAGCCGATTTAGTGTACGGAAAAATAGAAGGGTTGCAAGGCAGCACAAAAAAACTGGCGAACGAAATCACCGATTTAGTGTTTGACAAAATCGTTGAAACATTAAAAAGCGGGCAGGAGGTCGCAATTGCCGGTTTTGGCGTTTTTAAAGTTAAGGACAGAAAAGCAAGAACCGCGAGAAACCCGAAAACAGGAGCGCCTGTTCAAGTTCCGGCAAGCAAAGTTCCGAAATTCCGGCCGGCCAAACCTTTCAAAGAAGCGGTCAAATAACCGGTTTTCAAATAAGTTAAAAAAGAAATCCTCCCTTAAAAAGAGGATTTCTTTTTTTGATGTTTATATGTAAGATTTTATTGCGAGACGCTTTTCTCAAACAAAGCCGCTAACCATAAAACGTAAACAACGCTTGGGATTTTTACAATAGTCTATAATGTCAAATTTATACAAAACCGACGCCATTCTTCTTGATTACAGCGAGAGAAACGAACGGGACAAACTCCTTGTTTTTTACGCGAAAAACTTCGGCAAAATCAACATTTTGGGAAAAGGGGTCAGAAGCGCCCAATCAAAACTTGGGCCCAATCTCGCTCTTTTTTCGCTTCTTGAAATCGTTTTTGTCGCCAAAAAATCGTTCTCTTCTTCAAACGGCAACGCAAATGGCAACAACTGGCTACTGACCGACGCCGCGGAAATAGATTCGTTCCCGAGCGTCAAAAAAAATGAGAAAAAATTTTTTCTGGCGGGCAACTGGTCGTTGTTTCTCAAAAGATTCATTATCGGACCGCAGGAAGACGCTCTGCTTTGGAAAATAATCCTTAGCGGATTTGACTTTTTGAACAAACAAAATCTAAACGGCGAGGATTTGAAAAATTTTGACTTGCTGTTTAAATTGAATGCGTTGAAGGAACTTGGCCACTTAAATCATGAAAAAATAGACTTCCCGTTGACGCTTCCGCAAATCGCCAAAAATCAAAAAATATGCGAAGAAATTTTGGCTCAATCGGAAAAGCAGAGCCAGTTGTAATGTAACACGCGAAAAATTTTAACTTGATTTTCAGATTATAATATATTATATTTAACTCGGTTTAGTACCCCCATAAATATGAGTATTTTGCTCATGAATCCGAAATTGGCAAACTGTTCTTAAGAAAATAGGAGGGATTATGATTATTCTTCGTATCGTACCAGATTGGATTCACTTGAGATTGGCTGATGTACTTGCTTTCCCGTTTGATTATCCATTAAATAAGCTTCTTGTTTCAGAACCCGATCACGAACTGAAGGAGAGGGACAGGATGAGGATTGCGAAAAAACTTGGATTCAAACGATGGAAGAAAATGAAAAACTGGGAATATTTTCGCAGTCTCATGGTGTTAAGACATCATATGCTTTTGGCCCACCGGGAATTTGGATTCGGACAAGAAAAAGGCGACCTGATTCCGCCACTGGTGTTCATGAGTAATAATAGGATCTTGGATTATATTAAGAAGATCCAGAATCGCAGGGATACTCGACAACTTGGTCTTCCTGAAGACTCAACAACTCTAGAGATCATAGGGGCTAAGGAACGTCTTCGTCTAGGCTTGGTAATTGACACGCCAGAAGACAAATCCAGAGAAGTGCAACGGCAATGGTGGATCAAAGAATATGGCCTGCCAGAAACGGCAACGCATGAAGAAACTTTGAAGGCTCATTACGAAAGCGCATATGATCCCGTATAGTCGGATATTATAAGGGCATCGGCGCCCACCACTCGGGCGCCATTTATTTTTTGTTCAAAAGTTCATAAGTTGATATAAACAAACATGAAAGAATCTATGCCACAAATTGGCTTAGTATACTGGGTAAATAAAACCAGTAATCCCGTAGAAGATTTTTTCTCAGAAAAACCTGAATATTATTACTTTTTTGCCAAAGCTTCGGAACAATTTATATTTCGTGTTGCTTATGGAAAAGAATCATACATAGGAAATGGTATATTTAGTAATGTATGGAAATTAAATGACGGGCTTCTTGCGATAGCAGAGAGCGAATTTAAAGCAGATCTAATATATCAAAGAAGATTATTTGGAACCACAAGCAAAGAATTTGAACCGGCAAAAGTTATTAATACTCCGGAATTTAGATTATTTTCCCGGGATAAATACCAAGTGTATCGACTACTTAAAGAATTTTCCCCCGAAACACATCTTGCACAATCTATCGACGAAATTAAAAGGGCCATGGAGATCGTACCCGGAGAACAAGTTGTAATAAAACCTAGGCATGGCGAAAAAGGAGCTGGTGTTTTTGTTTGGAATAAAAACCAAGAATTTAAGGGTGAATCTATTCAGGAAGAAAAACTAGCCAATGGCGGCTATCTATTACAAGCTTTTGTGAATACAAATGGCGGTATTCCTGGCGTCGTGGAAGGAGTTCATGACCTTAAATTTTTAAATATTGGCGATTCGATTTTTGCTAATTTAAGAACTCCCGAAAAGAAGACTCTTATTATTACCGGGGACTCACCCTATACAGAAGTTGCCACAAATTCGTTGCCAAAAGAAATATTAGATTTTAGAAATCGAGTTTGTTCTAAGATTTCAGCAAGTTTTCCGATGCAACTTTATAGTATGGATATCGGGAATACTCCTCAAGGACCAATGCTTTTCGAAATTAATGGACATACGGCTTTCCCGTATATACACTTTTCTTATACTTCCGAATTTGTTTCTGCGCTCCTATATCATTTAAAAAAATACTCTGAAAATAACTAAATTTTTATTAAGAATAGAAAATATATTATATTTATTTTTTCCCGTGGTTTTTGAACATTGAAGCGGGAATCGGGTTTTTGATTTTTATAATCTCGTCAATTATGCCGTATTCTTTCGCTTCTTTCGGGTCCATAAAATAATCGCGGTCCGTGTCATCTTCAATTTTTTCAATCGGCTGATTGGTATGATAGGCCAAAATTTTGTTCAACCTGTCCTTTATTTTGACTATGTGGCGGGCGTGGATGTCAATGTCAATCGCCTGGCCTTCGGCCGTTCCGAACAACTGGTGAATCATTATTTCGGAATTAGGCAGGGCAAAACGCTTTCCTTTGGTTCCGGCCGAGAGCAAAATCGCCGCGCCCGAAGCCGCGATGCCGACGCAAATGGTGGAAACATCGGGCTTAATGTGCTGAATGGTGTCGTAAATCGCCAAGAACGAAGAAACCACTCCTCCCGGCGAATTTACATAAAGCTGGATGTCTTTTTTTGGGTCCTGCGACTGCAAAAATAAAAGCTGGGCGATAACGATATTCGCCAAGGGGTCGGAAATCGGGCCGGAAAGAAACACTATTCTGTCTTTTAAAAGACGGGAATAAATATCGTAGGCGCGCTCGCCAAAAGGAGATTTTTCTATAACCGTTGGAATAAGATAACTCATAAAATGTTCTTCTTCATATTCTTCGTCCATTTTTTATTTTAAACGATTTAATTTAAATTTTCAAGAAAAGCGAAAGTTTTTTCGTTTTTAAGCAGACCGTAAATATAATCCCGGCTTATTTTGTCTCTTGAATAAATTTTCGCGTAGCTTTCGCTCAACTTTTCAACTTCTTCCTCGTTAACCTCAATCTTTTCTTGTTCTGCAATCTCTCTTAAAATCAAGCCGAAATTCACCCTTTGGCGCGCTTCGCCATCAAAAGATTTTAAAAGCTCTTGTTCACTTTTTTTGATTTGTGAAAGGTAATCGTCCCATTTAAACCCTGTTTCGGAAACGCTTTTTTTCAATTCTCCGAGCATTTTTTCTTTCTCGGCCTCAATCAAAATCAACGGAATGTCAATTTCCGCCTGTTCCGAGATTTTTTTCAAAACCTCTATTCTTTTTTTGTCTTGCGTTTTTCTTTTCTTTTCAAATTCCAAATTTTGAGCCGTTATTTTTCTCAACTCTTCAAGGTTTTGAAAATTGCCGACTTTTTTCGCGAATTCATCGTTTAATTCCTCCTTAGTGTTATTTTTTGATTCCACGATTTTTTTTAATTGCTCAAGTTTTTCGTCAATTTCCTTATTATCAATCGCGATTTCCACTTTTGCGCCAAACTCCTCTCTTGAAATTTTTTTGTAATCCGGAAGCTCAACCTCCGGCAAAACGGAAACGATAATTTTAAATTCAAGGGGATTTTTTCTGGCTAATTTCAAAATCCGGAATTCCGGCCCGCCGATGGCTTCAATTTTGTTTTCTTCAATAATTTTAGGATAAAAATTCCGGAAAGCGCTTGTCGCCGCTTTTTCCAAAACTTTATCCTCTCCTATTTTTTCCAAAAGGATTTTCTCGGGCGTTAAACCGCGCCGAAAACCCGGGATTTCCGCTTCTTGATTGTATTCTTCAATCGCTTTTTCAATATATGCCTCAAATTCTTCAGCCGAAATTTCGCCTTTAATTTCAACCAAAGATTGAGGAAGTTTTTGAACTTCAGTTTTCATTTTAGACCAAAAATCCGACGATTAATAAAGCAATGACGTTGATTACTTTAATCAAAGGGTTGATGGCCGGACCGGCGGTGTCTTTGTAAGGGTCGCCGACAGTGTCGCCGGTAACTGCCGCCTGATGGGCAAACAAGCCTTTGCCGCCGTGATTTCCGTCTTCAATGTATTTTTTGGCGTTGTCCCAAGCGCCTCCTCCTGTTGTCATTGAAATCGCCAAAAACAAACCCGAAATAATGACGCCGATTAATATCCCGCCCAAAGTCTTGGGTCCGAAAACAAAAGCGGCAACGATCGTAATTAAAATCGGAAGCAAGGAAGGCAAAATCATTTCTCTTAAAGCGGCCTTGGTGGCGATGTCAACTGTTCGGCTGTAATCCGGCTTGGCTGTTCCTTCCATCAAACCCTTGATTTCCCGAAATTGCCTTCTTATTTCTTCAACTATCTTGCCCGCGGTTCTTGAAACCGAAAGCATTGCGAGCGAGCCGAAAATATAAGGCAACATCGCGCCGAAAAACAAACCGATTAAAACCAAAGGGTCGTTAAGTTCAAATAAAATCTTTTTGCCTCCCAATTTTTCCAAAGAAACGGCGTAATCGCCGAAAAGCACCAAAGCCGCGAGTCCGGCCGAAGCAATGGCGTATCCCTTGGTAACGGCTTTTGTCGTATTGCCAACGCTGTCCAAAGCGTCGGTTCTTTTTCTCGTTTCTTCCGACAAATGAGCCATTTCGCTGATGCCTCCGGCGTTGTCGGTAATCGGGCCGAAAGCGTCCAAAGTGATTATCAGCCCGGCCATTGAAAGCATCGCCACCGCGCTGGTCGCCACGCCGTACAATCCGAAAAGCGAAAAACTCGCGACAATTCCCAAGCTAATCAGAATAATCGGAAAAATAGTCGCGAGCATTGAAATGGAAAGCCCGGCGATAATATTCGTCGCATGACCCTGCTCGCTGGAGCGCGCTATCATTCTCACCGGCCAAAAATTTTTGGAAGTGAAATAATCGGTGATAAAAACCATCAGAAGAGCGATTGAAATTCCGACCAAAGAAGCCAGGAACAAATTAAACCAGTTTTCAATCGCAAGAAACTTGAGCGCGAAATAAAACAGGATTAAAGAAATCGCCGAAGACGCGAAAAGCGAATAATACAATCCTCTCATTATTTTTGAAGAATCTTCGCCGATTCTGGCGAAAAAACTTCCGATGATTGAAGCGAGTCCGGCTAAACCGGCCAATAAAAGAGGAAGAAAAACAAAAATCGGCTCACTTTCAAAAAACAAATGGCCGACCAGCATCGCGCCGATAAGAGTAACGACATAAGTTTCAAACAAGTCCGCGGCCATTCCGGCGCAGTCTCCGACATTGTCGCCGACATTGTCGGCGATGACCCCGGGATTTCTCGGGTCGTCTTCGGGAATATTTTTTTCAATTTTGCCGACTAAATCCGCTCCGACATCGGCCGCTTTGGTGTAAATTCCTCCGCCGAGCCGGGCAAAAACAGAAATAAGCGAGCCGCCGAATCCCAACCCTATGAGCGATTCAATGTTTCCGGTAAGAAGAAAAAATCCGGAAACCGCGATTAAACCGAGCCCCATTACCAAAAATCCGGTTACTCCGCCACCGTAAAAAGCGAGCTTGAAAGCTTGACTTAAGCTTGTCTTTGCCGCTTCAGCCGTCCTGACGCTCGTTTTGACTGAATTTAGCATTCCAAAATAGCCGGCAATGGCCGAACCCAGAGCGCCGATTAAAAATCCCAAAGCCAGAATCTTCCCTAAGGCGAAAAACAAAATAAAAAAAATAATGAATCCAACCAAACCGATAACCTGATATTGCCTTTTTAAGTAAGCCCGGGAGCCGATATCAACCGCCTGATTGATTTCAAGCATTTCTTTTGTTCCCGAAGGGCTTTTCCTGATTTTAACCAGCCAAAAAATCGCGAATAATATTGAAATAACGCCGACAATTAAACTGAAAACAGCTATATTTATGGTCATAAACTTTAATTTAAAAAAAAATTTGCTTTATGTCAATTTTTGCGATAAAATAAATTCCATGAATAAAGGATTTTTTCAGCTCATTGTTATTTTCCTGCTTATTATCGTCATCATGAGCCTGCTTGGGGTTTCGCTTTCCAAACTGACGGAAAACCCGGCCTTAAAAGAAAATCTGTCTTTTTTGTGGAATTGGATAAGTTTTATTTTGAAAGACTTTTTGATTCTTATCGGCTCAATAAAAAAATAGGCGCTATCTGAATTTGTAATACGCTTTATTGCCTAGTCGCAAGTCAATATACTCCAGATTTTTTCTGTCTTTGATGTTCTGCAAAACAATGTTCAGGTTTCTCAAAATTTTCTCCGGAGTTGTTTCCAAGCCGGAAATTATTTTAAAGCCGGAGGCAAAAACCAACTCAAACGAGTTTTCGTCTTTCAGAATAATCTTGCTTAATCTTTCTTCTTTCAAATTTTCTTCAATTTTTCGGGCAAGAAAAGAAATTTTATGAAAATCGCGAAATGCCTCGGTTGAGCTCGCGACAACTTCCAAAAGAATCCCGCCCGACACAATCGGCGATTGCCTGAAAAGGACTCCTTTTTCGTCCAAATAAAAACACTTTTCCTCCCTGCAAGTAAAAGCGAAAATTTGGCGGTTATTAACATCAACCTTTATTTTGCGGCTGAAAAAATCAGTTATTGCGGTTGCGTTCTCAATCTCCGGAAATTTATTTTTAATTTCCCGGATTAAATTATCTTTGTTAACCAAAAAAATATTATCAGCCGGGAAAAACAAAAAAATTCTTTTGCTTAAATTTTCTTTTATTAAGTCTCTCACGGCTTTTTTGTTTTCTTCCCCTCCGTTGATTTCAATGTCCTGAATTCGGAACCACGATAAATTCGCCAAAACAAACAAAAAAAGGGCCGATAAAAACGGAATGGCCAAAATTTTCAAATAACGGCGGATTGTCCGTTCTCTTTTTAAACGCTTTGATGAAATTAAAATATCCTCCTTCATATCACAATCCTCGCGATTAAAGGATTGATTCTGGTAATGATTTCGTAATTAATCGTATCCAATTTTTTCGCCATTTCTTCAGCTGAAATTCTGTTTTTTCCCTTTCCGCCGAGAAGAATAACTTCATCCCCAACTCTAATATTTTGCGCTTTGCGATTTGCGCTTTGCGTTTCCGTAACATCCACCATAATCATATTCATGCAAACTCTGCCTAAAATTTTCAGCCGTTTGCTTTTAATCAGAACTTCGCCGCGATTGGAAAGCCCTCTGTCATAACCGTCGTAATAACCAACCGGCAAAATCGCGATTTTTAAATCTTTTTTCGCTTTATAGGTTTTGCCATAGCCGATGGCGCCGCCTTTTTTAATATTTTTGATTTGCGCGATTCTTGTTTTCCAAGTTAAAACAGGTTTTAATTCAGCTTTTAGCTTATAGCTGTTGGCTTTTAGGTTTTTTGCAGGGTATAAACCATATAAACCGAGACCGACTCTTGCCAAGTTAAAATGAGTTTCGGGATAAAGAAGACAAGCGGCGGTAGAAGCAAGGTGAACATATCGCGGAAAAATAAAATTATAAGCTAAAATTTTCCGGGCTTTTTCCAGATTTTGGACTTGCGAAATCCAAAAATTGGAATCTGGATTTTCGCTGTCAGCCAAATGGCTGTATAATCCCTCAATTTTAAAATTTGAATCAGCGAGGAGCTTGGCAAATCTATTCAAATCGTCAATCAAAATCCCCTGCCGATTCGTTCCGGTTTCTATTTTTAAATGAACTTTAAACCGCTTGTCGGCGAATTTTTCCGGAATTTCCGAATTATAAAGAGAAAAACTTAAATTGTATTTTATGGTTTCTTCAAGCCGGTTTTCCGGAATCCAGCCCAAAATCAGAATTTTATTTTTAACGCCGGCCTTGCGAAGCGCTATCGCTTCGTCTATTGAATCAACCCCAAACCATAAACAGCTTTTAGCTTTTAGCTTGTAGCTTTTTAGGATACTTCCAACAACATTAATTCCGTGACCATAAGCGTTGGCTTTTACAACCGCCATTAATTCGGTCTCTCGCCCAATTATTTTTTGGAAAGTTTTGAGATTATGAATTAAAGCCCGCTTGTCAATTTCAACCCATGTTCTCAAATTTTTAATTAAACTCATAAATACTTTTCCAAAATTTCGGGAAGTTTGAAAGTTCCGTCTTTTTGCTGACGCTGTTCAATGATGGCGATTAAAATTCTCGGCGTGGCGATGGCGGTGTTGTTTAAAGAATGCGCGAAATAAAGCTCGCCGTCTTTGGCGCGATACCGGATATTTAATCGTCTTGTCTGAAAATCGTGGAAATAAGAGGAAGAATGGGTTTCGCGATATTTGTTTTCCGAAGGAATCCAGGTTTCAATGTCGTATTTTTTAACCTGACCCAAGCCGGTCTCGCCGGTGGAACAAATTACCGCCCTGTAATGAAGGCCTAATTTTTGATTTAATTCTTCGGCGTTTTTCGTAAGTTCTTCATGCCATTTCACGGATTCCTGATGGTCGGCCTTGCACAAAATTACCTGTTCAACTTTATAAAACTCGTGAACCCGCAAAATTCCTTTGGTATCTTTGCCGTACGCGCCCGCTTCTTTTCTGAAACAAGGAGAAAAAGCGACATATTTTTTGGGTAATTCTTCTTCTTTTAAGATTTCGTCTTTATGATAGCCCATCATTGAAACTTCTGAAGTTCCGACAAGGCCCATATCGTCCATTTGATAAATTTCTTTTTCTCCCGACGGAAGCCAGCCGGTGCCTACAAAATTTTCTTTTCTTGCGAGGGACGGCGCCAACACCGGCTCAAATCCTTTTTTGACAAGTTCGTCCACAACAAATTTCCAAATCGCCATTGAAAGCAGGGCCGCTTTTCCTTTTAAAAAATAACCGCGGAAACCGGAAACTTTCACCCCCCGCTCCAAATCAAGCCATCCGTTTTGCTCCATTATGTTTAAATAATCTTTTGCCGGAAAATCAAAAGTCGGCTTCTCTCCCCATTTTCTGATTTCCTGATTAAAAGATTCGTCTTTGCCTTCCGGAACGGACGGATCGGGAATGTTGGGAACTTTAAGCATTAAGCCGTTGAATTCCTCTTCAATTTTTTTATATTCGCCTTCTTTTTCTTGAAGATTCTTTTTTATGTTTTTTGATTCGCCGATTTTTGCGTCTCTTTCTTCTCCTTTCAATCCGGCGATTTCTCCGGCAAGTTTATTTTGCTTTGCTCTTAATCCTTCAATTTCTTTGAGCAACTCTAATCTTTTTTCGTCCACATCTAAAAGCCGGTTTAAATCCAAATCAATATATTTTTTCCTAATTGCTTCTCTGACTAATTCCGAGTTTTGGCGAATAAATTTTATATCCAGCATACCCAGTAAGACTAAATCGAATATTTCTTGCTAAATCCGCAAGCGGACATCCGACTATTATTATGTTTAATTTTAATTTTGCAATAAAACATGTTTATACCGCGCAAGAAACCAGATTTAGCATTCGATTTTGTCTTACTGGGCATATAATTAATCAAAATTTGAAATTTTCCAATTTTTTCTGAAGGTCTAAAATTCCCTGTTGGGCTTTATTTACTTCGCTTTTTAACAGTTCTTGGTTGGCGTTAAATCCGACTGATTTCCCAAAAGAATAACCAATGACAAATCCAAACGCTAAAACAAAAATAATTATGAAAATCCACGCTTTGTTTGATAAAGTTGCCATAATTTCTAAATGGGTGATGCAGGGATTGAACCTGCGGCCCCTATCGTGTGAAGATAATGCTCTGCCACTGAGCTAATCACCCCTCACCCAGAAAACTTTTAAATTAAACTATTTCTGATTCTATTTTTTAATTGTGAATAAGCTTGGGCAAATCTCTTTAAATTAGTTTCCCGGTATCTTGCATCAGCATTTGACTTGTATGCTTCGTAGTAAATAAGCTCAAAAGGCGCTTTATATCTTGTTGATTTGTTTTTTAAATTATTATGTTCTTCAAAACGTCTTATTAAATTACTTGTATAACCTATGTAAATACTACCATCTTTTTTACTTTTAAGAATATACACATAGAACATAATTAAAGTTTTCTAGGTGAGGGGCTAATCACCCCTCACTCTATATCTCCAATTTATCCAAAATTTTCTCGTGAGGAGATTCTAAAATATCGTATAAAAACCGGTCGCGCATATTGCGGCGGTATTTGAATTCATCGGTCGGCATAACGCTGTAATTCAATTCTCTCGCGATGGAAGACTCAATTGATTTTACCGCTTTCTCGATTTTTGCCCGGCTTAATCGGTCGCCGACAACAAGCAAGTCAAGTTTTGATTTGCCGTCTTGGACGAAACTTCCGGCCAAAATCACCAAACTTAATTTTCCCCCCGCTTTTAATTTCCGGACGATAATTTCGCGGGAAACAGCCGGCGTGTCTAAAATCAAATTTTTCAACGGCCAATAAAACGGAAAAAATTTATTAAGCCGGAATCCTTTTATTTTCGTCTTCTTCTGTTTTTTATTTTTAAATCCAATAATCAGTTCTTTTAAATCCGGCTTGATGAAATTCAAAGCTAAAAGTTCTTTTATCTGTTTTTTCAAACCTGCGGGATTCGCGCTAAGAAGCTTTGCGATTTCAGGCAAAATAAACACCTCGTCCGGCTTGTTTAAAAAAAGCCGCAAAAGCTTGATTTTTAAATCCGAACCGAATAATTTAGCCAATGTGTCCATTGCTTTCAATGTATCAATTTTCAACTAAAAATCAAACCCCGCCGTTTTATTGGCGGGGCTTGTTTTATCTTCTCTTTTTTCCTGCTTTCTTCGCTTTTTTCTTAGCCATTTTTTTTAAGAAAATTAATTTGAGAACAAGAGTCCGACCAAACTCCTTTTTTATTTCTCTTATAAATTTTAAAACTTTGCCGCGAGCCAATCAACTGTGGATAACTTTGCGGAAAAAAATTCTAATTAAAGAAAAAATATTTTATACTACGCGCAATGAACCGCGATTACATTCTTTCAATTATTGCCGGTTTTTTCACGGCTTTGTTCGTTATTGTCATTTTAAAAAGCTTGAATTATTCTTTTCCCGCAAACCCGATTTACTTTTTGGCGATTTTGCCTATTTTATGGCTCGCCGCGATTATCGTTTCAAAATACATCGGCAGGTATCTCCCTTGGTTTTACCAGCTTGCCAAATTTTCAATCACCGGATTTTTAAACACCAGCATTGATTTTGTCATTCTAAATTTTCTGATGGCCGCGACGGGAATCGCTTTTGGCTTTTGGTTCTCGGTTTTCAAGGCGGGAAGTTTTCTTGTTGCCAATATAAACAGTTATTTCTGGAACCAATATTGGTCATTTGGCGGAAAAAAAGACGAAAAAAAAATCTCGTTAAAAGAGCTGTTTTCTTTTCAAACAAAAGAATATTATCGCTATTTCTTAATCAGCATTGGGGCGATTTTCGTCAATGTCGGCGTCGCTTCGCTGATTGTCAATGTCATCAGCCCGCAATTCGGCGCTTCGCCTCAAGTATGGGCAAATGTCGGCGCTGTTGTCGGCGCGGTCTTTCAGCTCGTCTGGAATTTTGTCGGATACAAATTTATCGTTTTTAAAGCGTAATCTCAAAAAATGATTTTAAATAATTTTCTTAAAAAAGCGTTAAAAGAAAAATGGTCTTTGGGACATTTTAATGTCGCGAGTTTTGAACAAATAAAAGCGATAATTTTGGCGGCAAAAGAATTAAATTCGCCGTTAATGCTCGGCGTTTCCGAAGGCGAGAGAGAATACTTGGGATTAAAGCAAATAGTCGCTTTGATAAAATCTTTTCGCGAAGAAACCGGCTTGCCGCTCTTTTTGAACGCCGACCATTCCAAATCAGTTGAATCGGCAAAAAAAGCGATTGACGCGGGTTTTGACTCCGTTCATATTGATTTGTCAAAGCTTTCCTTTGAAGAAAATATAAAAGGAACAAAAGAAGTAGTGAAGTATGCAAAGGTCAAATGTCAAACGTCAGATGTCAAATGTCAAATTAGCGTTGAAGGAGAACTGGGCTATCTTCGCGGCGAGTCGCGAATCCAGAAGGAAATCATTGAAATAAAAGAAGAAGACTTGACCAAGCCTGAAAAAGCCCTTGAATTCGTTGAAAAAACAGGAATTGACCGCTTTGCGCCGGTTGTCGGCAATATTCACGGAATTTCGGCAAATGAGCCAAAGCTGGACATTGAAAGAATAAAAGCTTTGCGGAAAATTTTGCCGGAAAATGTCGCTCTAGTTTTGCACGGCGGCTCGGGAATACCGGACGAACAAATAAAAAAAGCGATTGAGGCGGGAATTTCAAACATTCACATCAACACGGAAATCAGAGTTGTTTACGCCGAAACTTTGCGCAGGGTTTTGGCCGAAAATCCGGAAGAAACAACGCCCTATAAAATATTGCCGCAGACCATTGAAGCGATGAAAGAAAAAGTCGCGGAAAAAATAAAATTATTCGGAAGCGAAGATAAAATATAATAAAAGGAATTATGCGATAATTTATGCCAAAAATTTTTATCACGAGAAAAATTCCGGAGCGAGGAATAAATAAATTGAGAGAAAAAGGATACGAGATTGTTATCAATCCGGAAGATAAAATTTTATCCAAAGACGAGCTTATTGATAGTTTAAAAGACAAAAATTACGACGCTGTTCTTTGTTTACTCACGGATAAAATTGATAAAGATGTAATTGAAGCCGCCGGAACGCAAATTAAAATTTTTGCCAATATGGCGGTTGGGTTTGACAACATTGACATTAAATCGGCAAAAGAAAAAAAGATAATGATAACCAACACCCCCGAAGTCTTGACGGAAAGCGTTGCCGAACATACCATTGCCTTAATGCTCGCGATATCGCGACGCATAGTTGAAGCCGATAAATTCACGCGGCAGGGAAATTATCAAGGCTGGGCGCCGATGTTAATGCTGGGCAACGATATCGCCGAAAAAACAATAGGAATTGTCGGACTTGGCCGAATTGGAGAACGGGTGGCGGAGATTCTTGCCAAAGGATACAAAGCAAAAATCATTTATCATGATATTCGCCGAAATGAATCTTTTGAAAAAGAAATCGGCGCGCAATACAAAGAAAATTTGGAAGATTTGCTGAAAGAAGCCAATTATGTAACCCTTCATATACCGCTCCTCCCAGCCACTCATCACTTAATCAACGAAGAAAAATTAAAAATAATGAAGCCGACTTCTTATTTAATAAATACATCGCGAGGGCCTATTATTAACGAGCAGGCGCTTGTAAGGGCATTAAAAGAAGGATGGATAAGGTCCGCGGCTTTGGATGTTTTTGAAAACGAACCGAATTTAACGCCGGGGCTCGCTGAATTAGACAATGTAATTTTAACTCCTCACATCGCTTCGGCAACGGAAAAAACAAGGGCAAAAATGAGCGAACTTGCGGCGGAAAACATCATCGCGGCTTTGGAAGGAAAAACTCCGCCGAATTTGATATCTTAAATTTTAAGTTTATTTTTAACAAAATTTATAAATTCGCCGTAAACTTTCTCGGCAATATCCAAAAATTTTCTTATCTTTGCAAATCTCAAATCAAGATATTCATGGGCTAAAACATTTCTAAGTTTGGCGAATTCTCCCAAAATTTTTGCCGTGTTTTCCGGAAAGTCGTCAAATCGTTTGAATGAAGATAAAATATCGGCGTATGTTTCCGGAAGCGGCTCTTTTTCCGAAGCTAAAATTATTTTCGCGGCGTCGATTGAAGCATTGACAATCGTCTCAACCCATCTTTCAAGATTTCTTCTTCTGTCCGAATCTCCTTCGTATTCTTTTTGAGTAATTTTTTGAAATTTATTTATTTCCAGAATTTCTCTTTCCAAAAAATCAACTATTTTCATCAGCCGTCTTTCGTCCTCTTTGCTTAACGATTTTGACCTTTCTCTGATTTGCCACCAATCTTTTATTATTTGCCGAAAATCCTCTGCCGCCATGCTTACGGTCAGCAAAAACCGCCAATAAAGATTTTTGTCTTTAATCAGTATTGGAACACCGGTTCGCAAAATTTCAAACGCTAAACAGGAAGAAGCGCGGTTTAGGATAACCAAATCCGTGTCCCTGCCTATTATTTTTTCAATTTCAAGCCAGATAGCGTTTTCATTCTCGTATTCCTTCTTAATTTCCCATTCTAATTCTCTGCCTGCCGGTTTAAAATAAATCGCAATGTCAACATCGGAAACAGAAATTTGTTTTTCTTTGGCATAAGAACCGAAGATAAAAGCCATAACAATATCTTTACGGCCTTCAAAATATTCTTTTAATTTTCGCAGTTTTTCTTCATCCATTGATTTTATCTTAAAAAATAATCTAAACTAAATCAATAAACGTTATAAACTTGCGGCGGAAAACATCATCGCGGCTTTGGAAGGCAAAGCTCCGCCGAATTTAGTGAAATAATTTTTCTAAAAAATTCTTAGAAAAAGCGATTTTTAAAATATTAGAAAAATCTTCCCATTTTATTTTTGTTGATTCAATGCCTTGAGGATTTAATCCTCCGTTCAATAAAGAATTAGTCGCCGGGTCATAATACCATTGAGGCGCTTCATTCAGCCGACCGTATTTCATTAATTCATTAGCGTTAATTTCAAGGTTAATTCCGGAAAATTCCGCCTCTTTCAATCTTATTGCCGCGGCAAGTCCTTTTAAGTTAATTCTTTTGGTCGGCCGTGTAAGAATATTTATATGGCCGCTTGAAAGGCATTGGACAACAATATCAAATTTCCCGCCAATTTGAGATTTTAAGTAACCAGCCATGCTTGGATTATCTGATTTTATCATTATTATTTTTATTTTTTTTTCGTCTGATTTTATTTCAAAAATCAAAACTTCTTCTGATTTTATTTTTTTTTCCAATTCTCTGGGTAATAATTTTGTTCTTCTTTCTTCTTCATTGTAATGGGCCGTTAAAATGGGCAAAATTATATCAACTACGCGATTGGGATTGCCAATTAAAGATTTGTTGAGATTGGCTATCAAAGCCGAGAGGCCAAACGCTCTGTCCAACAAATCGGTTGAAATAATGCCTTTGCCGAAAATATCATCGCGCCTTGCGTATTGCAGTAATTTAGTGAGAGCTGGGTCGTCTTTGATTTCCAAATCATCGGCTACCAAATCCGAAAGCGTCTGATTTTTTTTGTTGTGATGGTCAAATTTGCCCCCGCCCAAATCTAAAATAAGAATCCCTTGTTTCGCTAAATTCTCTTCGGTTTCTTTTTGGGTAATTACCGATTTAATTTCAATTTGGGCTTCTTTAATGCCGGGAAATTTTTCTTCGCCGAATTTTTTCAATAAAAAAATTGCCACAATAGTATCTGGGTGAGGTTGGGTCGGGATGATAATTTTTTTATAAAACATTTCTAAATCAATTTAATATTTTTTTAAAAAAATATTCTTAAACATTATGGGGGCTGTTTTTAAACAGCCCCCTAAAAGGTTAAAGGAGTTTAACACCAAGCAATTGTAATCTTCCGTCCTTGTCATAAAACTCGGATTGAAAACTGATTAAACTGCCCGGGGACAAAAATAACTGGTTTTGCGGCAATTGTCTCCAATGAATCACGGCAATTTTATCATCTGGCAATATTCCATAACCAATTCCCATGGCTACATTATACCAGATAACAAAAGCTTCTTTCTTCTTTGAGTCAGTGATGAAAGAAATTTTTTCTTCACCATTAAACCTTGACGAGAATCCTTGCTTGATAAGAACTTCTTTGACGACATTTTCTTCCAACAATTGCCCCCATGGTTTAAAACTCATCCATGGTTTTTCGGGACAATGAACGCCATTGCCATTCATCATACCTTCAAAAAGCAATTGCTTTACAAAGAACAGCCCATCCCATCTTCCAATAACGCTGTATTGATAAATTCTCAATGCGCCATCAGAAGAGATTACAATAAAGTTAAGGGCATTCTCTGGATAGAGCGCATAAACTATTCCATTTGCGACTCGCAACGGAATAGTTGTTTTTACAGCGCCATCTAATGTCGGCAACAACTTAAAATCAAAATCTTTTTTACCGCCCCTATTAACTCTCCTGAACGGGAAAACCGCATATTCTTCTGTTGATGGCAATACAATCTTCAACGGAAGAATTTCTCCAAATTCTGAAAACAGCGAGAACTTAAAGAGTTCAAACTGCTCCTTGTCGTCTTCAAATATTATTTCTAGCGTTCTTTTTACAGCAATCTCTTTGGCAATCATCTTGCCCTCCCTTGGTTTAAAAGCCTAAAAAATAAAGAGCCTCCCTAAAATTATCCATTTATATTTTATATCAAAAAATCGCAGTTGTCAAGCCCTAAAAACAAATAATTAAAAAATCCCCATAAAAACAAGGATTATAGGGTTTTTAACTCGGCAGACCAATCAAAAAAATATGTCAAATGCCCGAGGTGGGAGTTGGTCACGAGTTACTAAGCAAATTTCTTCGCTTCGCTTGAAATTTACTAAGTACTCGCGACCCCGTCTCGGCTCGCTCACGCTCGCCTGCGACTTTCAACTCCCACCCCTTGGGCTAATTTTATATTCGAAAATACTGCATTACTTCGCATTTTCTCATTAAAATTATGCCCGAGGTGGGAGTTGAACCCACAAGACCTTGCGGTCATACGATTTTGAGTCGTACGCGTATCCCAGTTCCGCCACTCGGGCAAAATTATCATTGCCAAACCGCAAAATTTTTGCTATTCTATTTTTAAATAAAATATGCGACATCCGCAAGTCCAGCAAAAAGAGCAAACAATTTTCTGGGTTGAAACCGAAAACATCAAAGCCAACCCCTTCCAGCCAAGAAAAGAATTTGACGAAAACAAGCTTAAGGAACTGGCCGATTCAATCAAACAATACGGCATTTTACAGCCATTAGTGGTTGTTCGTCAAGAAAAAGAAATTGAATCCGGAACGATTGTTGAATACGAGCTTATCGCCGGCGAAAGGCGACTTAGAGCCGCCAAGCTCGTCGGATTAAAACAGGTCCCAATAATCATCCGCGACGAACCGGCCGACAAAATAAAACTTGAACTTGCCCTGGTTGAAAACATCCAACGGGAAGACTTAAACCCCGTTGAAAGGGCGAAAGCGTTTAAAGAACTTCTTGAAAAATTTTCCTACACTTTGGATTCCCTCGCGAAAAAAATCAGCAAAAGCAGGCCGTATGTTTCAAACAGCCTGCGGATTTTAGACCTTCCGGAAAAAATCCAAATCGCCCTTGCCGAGGAAAAAATAAACGAAGGGCACACGAGGCCGCTCTTAATGCTTTCCGACCAGCCCTTGGAGCAGGAAAATCTTTTCAATTCAATGCTTGTGAGGCCGATGTCCGTCCGCGAAGCGGAATCTATCAGCCGCCGGCTCGCTTCCCATCGGGCAAGAAAAAAGGAATTCAAGATTGACCCTTATGTCAAATCAATTGAAGAAAAATTAAAGCAGGTTTTAGGAGCGAGAGTAAGCATTGAAAGAAGGGGCGAAGAAGGAGGCCGCGTTTCTTTTGATTTTTTCTCGGAAGAAGAACTGCAGGGCTTCCTTCAGAAAATAACCAACGCCGGAGAAACGATTGAAGGTCCTCTTCTGATGGAAACGCAACTCGCCATCAAAAGTTTCGCGCCGCTTGACCACGACCTCGCGAATTTTGACAACGAACCGGAAGAAAAAAATTATCTCCGAGAATTCACCGTATAAATAAAATTTCTAATACCTAATTGACCTAATTTCTAATCAATATCCAATGCCTTAAATGTCTAATGTTTGATTTTTGGTCATTGGTCATTTATTATTGAGATTTGATTAGACATTAGAAATTAGAAATTTAGTGTAAGCTGTATCTTCTCATTCCCTGCCAGATTCCCAGACCGGCAAAAACAGAAACCAAGTGCGACCCGCCGTAGCTTAAAAACGGCAGAGGAAGGCCGGTGATTGGAAAAAGGCCGATGTTTGACCCGATATGGATGAAAATGTGCCCCATTAAAAAAAAGCAAAATCCCAAGGCGAAAAACCGCTCAAAATTGCTCTCTCCCGTTCTCGCCAAAGATAAGATTTCCCAAATAATCAATATAAAAAGAAGCAAAACAAAAAAAACGCCGACCAGCCCTAATTCTTCGGAAAGCGCGGCAAACATAAAATCAGTCTGGTATTCAGGCAAAAACTCCAATCTTGTCTGGACGCCTTGTCCAATTCCCTTGCCCCAAAGCCCTCCGGAGCCCACAGCGAGCATTGATTGATACGCTTGGTAACTTCTGCCCATCGGGTCAAAATAAGGGTCTAAAAATGAAAAAATCCTCGCTTTCTGGTAAGGAGCGAGCAGGAACGACCAGCCCAAACCGGCAACCAGAATAAAAACCAAAAACAGCAAAAGCAGATGTTTTTTTGAAATTTCCGAAGAAAGAATAAGCCCGAACCAGATTAAAACGAAAATAATCGCGGAACCCAGGTCCGGCTGAAAAAAAACCAAAGATATCGGTAGAAGAGCGTAAATGCCGGAAACAATAATGTGCTTGAAATGAGAAATTTCTATGTGGCGTTTTGAAAAGTATTGCGCCAAAATCAGAATTAAAATTATTTTCATCGGTTCGGACGGCTGAATTGAAAAAGAATAAAATCTAAACCAGCTTTCTATTTTCCCTCCTCCGCCCGAGAGCAAAAGCAAGGCCAAACTTAAAACGCCGAATAAATAAATAACGGAGATTAAAAGACTGTTTTTAAAAATTCGCCAATCAATCCGCGAAAAAACGAAAAAAACAAAAATTGAAATGAAAATCCAAACCAACTGGCGCGGGAAAAAATAATCCGCCCCGAAGCCGAAAGATTTAATTATCAGCAAGCCGAGAACCAAAAGAGGCGCGATGAAAAAAAATAAAAACCAGTCTGTTTCCCGGATTATCCTCAAAAAATAATTCATATCCGGGGAATTTGCTGGAAATAAACTTCAATGTTCTGCGGCTCTTTAAAATCAAACGGCCAGGTTAAAACAACGGATTTTCGCGCCTCGCCCTCTATTTTGTCAATTTTTGTTTTGTGAACCTGATAAACATTGCCGCTTTCGTCAAGCAAAGCGATTTGAAGCGCGATGTTTTCAACCGGGAAAAGACTCGTATTTTCCAAAATTATTTTCACCTCCGGAAACAATTGTTTTGAAAATTTTTTGTCAATGATTTTAACGGGGATTTCTTGTTTTTGGCCCGATTCAAAAATTTTTGAAATTATTTCAAAGCCGGCGCGCTTAGGCGTTCTTTCGCCCGCTCGCAATCCCCTTTCAAGAATCAGCAACTTGTCGCCGGAGGATAAAAAATTTTCTCCCTCTTTGAGCGCGACCAAAATGTTTTGCTCGTCGTAAAGCTTAAAACGATATTTAAAAGACGAAATTTTAAAATTTGGATTGGGATTTTCAATCAGGGCGGCGGCGTCGTAAAATCCCTTTTGAGCGGTTTCAAAAAGCCGGGACCACAAAACAATCGGCTCTTTCGCGCTAAAAACGCAGGATTGGCACGGCCCGCCGCAATCAATCCCTTGTTCGCCCTGATTTTGCTTTTTGTCAAAACAGGTTGGAGAGGACCGAAGCAATGAAATCAAACCGAAAACAACAATAAAAACAATCGCCGCGAAAATGCCGAAATAAAAAAGCTGTTTTTTTACCCGCCAGGAAAACATATCTTATTATAGAATTTCTAATTTCTAATTTCCAATTTGATTTTTGATGTTTGATTTTTTATATTTAAATTAAGCGGATATGGTTTAACGGCAGAATATTTCCTTGCCAAGGAAAAGATCCGGGTTCAATTCCCGGTATCCGCATAAATGAACAAAACTCGCCTTCTCTTTATCATCACCAAATCCGTCTGGGCCGGGGCGGGAAAATATGTTTTTGATTTGGCAACGAATCTGCCGAAAGAAGAATTTGAAATCGCGATGTCAATGGGCGGCAAAGAACTGCTCTGGCAAAAACTGGAACAAGAAAAAATAAAACTTTACCAAATTCCGCATTTTCAAAGAAACATCGCCTTTTTCTCCGATGTTTTTTCTTTCTTTGAGATTCTTTCTGTTTTGCGGGAATTTAAACCCGATATCATTCAAGTTAATTCCTCAAAAGCCGGCGGCGTTACCGGTCTCGCCTTCTGGTTTTATAAAATTGGCAACCGTCAATTGTCAAATGTCAAATGTTTTTTCACCGCTCACGGCTGGGCTTTCGCTGAAAACAGACCACGATGGCAAATTTTTCTCATAAAATTATTTACTAAAATCACCTGCTGGTTTTACGACAAAATTATCGTTGTTTCTCAAAATGATTATAATTTGGCTGTTGAAAATAAAATTGCTCCATCCGATAAACTTATTGTCATTCATAATGGCGTTAAACCCGTTTCTTTTCTTTCCCGAGACGAAGCTCAAAAAAAGCTTCTCAACAAAACTTCTCCTTTGGTTATCGGCGCGATTGCCGAATGGACGAAAAACAAAGGATTAATTTACCTTTTTGAAGCGTTAGACAAAATAAAAGAAAAAAAAATTGATGTTGTTTTAATCGGCAGTGGCGAGAATCCGGACAAAGAATTAATGCGTAAAGCCGTCAAAAAATACGGATTCGGCAATGTCTATCTTCATGAATTCATTCCCGAGGCCGTTTCTTATCTCAAAGCGTTTGATATTTTCGTTCTTCCTTCAATAAAAGAAGGGCTCCCCTATGTTTTGCTGGAGGCCGGTTTGGCGGCGGTAGCGGTTGTGGCCGCGAAAGTCGGCGGAATTCCGGAAATTATTGAGGACCGAAAAACCGGCTTATTGGTTGAACCGAAAAATCCCGAGGCAATCGCTGAAGCGCTCGGAAACTTAATAAATGACGAAAAATTAAGAAAAGAATTTGGTTTAAATCTTCACAAAAAAATTATGGAAGAATTCGGCTTTGAAAAAATGCTAAAAAATACGAAAGAAATTTTGCTCTCTTAAATTTTCCGGCTTCAAGCTCTCCCAATCTATAAAAAAGATAATTATCAAATAAGACAAAACAAACAAAATTATCGTTGTCATCAAAAAGATATTGACGACCCAGCGATAACGATCGCCGGACAAGCTGTATTTGCGGTAATGATATAAAATCGCCAAAACCAAGCTCGCGTAGACGATTAAAATCAGGGTGTTAAAGATAACGGCGATAATCATTTTGCGTCAAACTAATTTTTGCTGGGGCAATTTTTTGCCGAATAATCCAAACGCTTTTTCCGTGGCTTTCCGCCCTCTTGGCGTTTTTTCAAGAAAACCGAGCCGCAACAAATACGGCTCATAGACATCTTCAATCGTCCCGATTTCTTCGGAGGCGGCCGCGGCCAAAGTCTGCACTCCCACCGGTCCGCCGTTAAACTTCAAAACAATTGATTCAAGAATTTTTCTGTCGTGTTCTTCCAGGCCGTGTTCGTCAATCTGAAGAAGTTCCAAGGTTTTCTGGACGACCTCCAAATTGATTTTTTCATAGCGGTGGATTTGAGCGTAATCGCGGGCTCTTTTTAAAAGCCTATTTGCCACCCTCGGCGTAAATCTGCTTCGCTCGGCCAAAAATAAAGCCGCGTCTTCGTCCACCGGTATTTTTAAAATTTTCGCCGAATTCAAAATAATTTTTTTGATTTCTTCGGGTATGTAATAATCAAGCTTAAAGATTCCTCCGGAAAAACGCGCCCTCAAAGGCGAAGAAAGAAGAGAAATTCTGGTTGTTGCGGCAATGAGAGAAAAAGGCGGAAGGTCAATTTGAATGGACCTCGCCCCGGGCCCCTTGCCGATGATAATGTCCAGCTGGCGATTTTCCATCGCCGGATAAAGGATTTCTTCAATCATTTTATTGAGCCGATGAATCTCGTCAATAAAAAGAATTTCGCCCGGCATCAAATTGGTCAAAATGGAAGCCAGGTCTCCGGCCCGTTCAATCGCCGGACCGGAAGTGATTTTCATTGACACTCCCATTTCTTTCGCCACTAAATAAGCGAGGGTGGTTTTACCGAGCCCCGAGGGCCCGTAAAAAAGAAGATGCTCCACCGGCTCTTCTCTTTCCCGCGAGGCCCGAATCAAAATAGACAAATTTTTCTTGATTGTTTCCTGGCCGATATAATTGCCCCAGGAATTTGGCCTTAAAACCGCGTCCAAAGAAGTGTCGTTTTGCTGTTCCTTGGGTTCGTCGTTTAACATAGTTTTAGAAACTATAATTTCAAAACATCGTGTCTTCCTCCGCCCTTTTATAGTCGTGAATTTCTTCGCGAGAAAACCAAAATTCCAGTTCGTGTTTCGCTTCTTCCGGAGTTTCAGAAGCGTGAATAAGATTATGAACCGCTCTTTTATTTTTATTGGCAAGAGCGGTTGAATCAACCGAAAAATCGCCCCTAATCGTGCCCATTTCAGCAAGAGCCGGGATTGAATTTCCAACCAATTTCCTGACCATATCAACGGAGTGAACGCCTTCCACAACGATTTTCACGAGCGGGCCGGAAATCATAAAATCCAAAATCCATTCTCTTACTCGCTTGCCGATTTTCATTGGATTATCAGTCCCTATTTCTTTAAGCGGCTCAAGACCGTATTTCGCGTAAGTGGCAAGCGATTTTTCTCCGAGCCGCTTAATCCAAACGGCATCTTTCGGATAATGCTCGTTAATTTGCCTTCTTTCCGGCTTAATCATTGAAAGCGCGATGATTTTAAGCCCTCTTTTTTCAATTCTGGAAATAATTTCGCCGATAAGCCCTCTTTTAACTCCGTCCGGCTTTATCAAAAGGACCGTTCTTTCTTGTTTAAGATGATATTTGCGCGCGCTCATATTTATTTTTATTCTTCTTGATTTTTACATATTAACAAGGCAAAAAAAATAACTCAAACCTATTTATATTTGACTTTATTTTTGGTATAATAAAATGGGAACTCGGTATTTAAGCTTCCAGATCAAAGGTTTTATTGAAGGGGTCCTAATGCCGATCTCCGTCCTCTTTACTGTTGAAAATATTTGACGGTAAAGAGGACGGAGTGAGTAATATTGGGTTTAGACCCGGGGCTGCGGACTCCAATTTTTCATAAAGCTAGAAGCTAAAACCGAGTTCTCTTTGTTATTGTAAAAAATGCTGAAAGCCGAAAAAATTATTCTTTTTTTCTTATTATTTAAAATATCAAAATCTTGACAGCGTTTTACATTTTTTCGGCGGAGCGTGGGTTTTTGTTTTTTATTTTTGGTTTTTTGAATACTCGCGCAAACTGGATAAACCCGCCTGTACAAGATTTATTTTTTTAATCGCCGGCGTAAGTTTTGCAGCTCTAATTGGAGTTTTGTGGGAATTTATGGAGTTCGGATTAGATTACGCGTTCATCAAAGAAAATTTAATCGGATGGCGCGCCCAAGCCGGACTTATAGACACAATGAGCGACTTATTTTTTGATTTAACCGGCGCTTTATTTTCCGGCGTAATTTTAACATACATCTTGAAAACTAAGTCCTGATTCTATATTCTAAATTCTAGATTCTATTTTCTAGTTTTATAACGCCTGGGTAGCTCAGTGGTAGAGCATTTCTCTGAAAAAGAAAGGGTCGTGAGTTCGATTCTCTCCCCAGGCACCACGTAGAAAATTTCAATTTGTATTCAATTTTCGGGGCAAAAACGAATTGGCGGTTTCGTTTGGGGGAAAAAAATAAAAAAGACGATAATTAATAAATTTGATCAAGAAATAAATCGCCTTACATTATAGCCAATAAACAGCATCTTATATGAATAATTTTTTACCACTAAAGCCGGAATTAAAATCATCCATAGCTATTTCGTTAGAAAATGTAACAACAAGATATTTGGATGTGCACAGAAACCTTTTTAAATTTTCTCTCAGAAGAATTCTGCCGATTCCCGGTCTTTTTGAAAAAATAGATTATCAAGCTTTATTAGTAGAATTGCAGGATATAAAATCACACCTAATAGTTGAAATGAGCAGACTTAAAAGAACCGGTCTTGCTGCAGCGGATGTTATTACTGAAAATGATAAAAGCTTTCTTTCTACAAGCTTAAGCTACACTAAAAAAATAATAGAAGCGATTGTGTGTTTGATTGGTATCATTGAAAAGCTGCACAAAAAGACTTTGGGGGATAGAACTTATACACGACAGCAGTATCAAACTGAAGTTAGCTCTTGGGAAAGATTGGATAAAGAAGCTACAAGTTTATATGATCAAATGGCAAGAGCATACAACCCTAATATTTATGGGAAAAAATAATAAAATGATAAAACCTATAAATATTACACCCCTGAATACTTCAAAAGAATTGATTTTTGAATGTAAAAAGTGTAAATTACATGGCATCATGCATTTAGAAAATTCAATTATTAATACCGACAGCGAAGCAAATCCTTTACGGCCACTAGATTTCGATTGTCCACAATGCAAAGAAAAATTATAATTTGCCGCCGAAGAAAAACTTGCTTGTCCGCCGTAGCTCGGAGAGCGTAGGCGGAAAATTGTAAACTATGGAGGTTGAACCTCAATAGCGAGATTTAGCAAGAAATATTCGATTTAGTCTTACTGGGTATAAAAAATTTAAGCCCTTATAGTTATAAGGGCTTTATTGCGAGGTGGCGGAGTCTCAATCCAAGCTGATTGTAGTTCATATCCCCATTGGACATTTCGCCGCAAATTAAGACATCCGCCACCCATATTTGACTTCAAATTTTACTTTAAAAAGGATTTATCTAAAGAACAATCTTTGCTTTACCGCTCTATGTGGGAGCGGCTCGCGGCTCAAAATACGCCGTTTTGTTCCCCTTGCGCATTGCCCTTTTTCCTCCATTCTTAAATTTCAGCTGTTCGGGGAAATTATTATCTTCAATACTTAGGACAAAAACCTAAAGTTTTTGTCCCTGGCGGGCCTCCGGGGCCTAGTCTGACATTTCAATGGTCTCAACAATAAGGGTATGCTGCGTTCTCTTTTTCTTTCTCATATCTTCTCTCACCTCTCTTTCTTTTCCTGAAATGGAATTTTTAAAATAATCCGCTCCTCTTTGTTTCACCTTGTATAACGCGGCAATATACTAAGGTTCTATAAAGAAGGTTAGCAGATTATAAAAAAAAGTCAATACATTATCCCCAAATTTTCGCCAAATTTCAAAAAACTCTTATTTTATAAGACTTTTAAATAACAAAATTTATTAACCTGTCTTTAACAAATATGACTTTTTTAGGAGTTTTTTCCGCTAAAAATTGTTGAATTTTTGGACGCGCTAAAGCCAATTTTTCCGCTTCTTCTCTGGCTATTCCGATATTAGTTTCAAATTTATCCCTAACCTTGCCGTTCACGGAAACAATCAAAAGAAAAGTTTTTTTCTCAAGTTTTATTTCTTCGTATTCCGGCCACTTTTCAAAATGAATGCTGGTTTTGCGTCCCGATTCCCGCCAAATTTCTTCCGTTGCCAAAGGCGCAAACGGCGCGAGGAGTTTTAAAAATATCTCATAATCGCTTTTCTCAATTTCCGATTCTTCTTCCATTCCATTCAGTAAAATCATCATTTGCGAAATCGCCGTATTATACCGCAAATTTTCTATATCGTTTCCAATTTTCTTGATTGACTGGTGTAATAATGTTTCTAATTTTTGATTTTTGACTTGTATTTTTGACTTTTGCTTGCCCGCCGAAGCTTTAGCGAAGGCGGGACTTTTAATTTTTGATTTTAATTTCCATGCTCTTTTTAAAAACCTTTCAATCCCCAAAATTCCCTCGTCCCTAAAATCCCCTCCCTGCTCAAACGGCCCCAAAAACATTAAATACATTCTTAAAACATCAACTCCGAAATTTTTTATGTATTGGTCGGGAACAACGACATTGCCCCGCGATTTTGACATTTTGGCTCCGTCTTTGATTAAAAGGCCGTGGGCGCGGAATTTTTTGAACGGTTCCTGAAAATCAACCAATCCCCAATCGTAAAAAACTTTCGCGATAAATCTTGTATAGAGTAGATGCAAAACCGCGTGTTCCGCGCCTCCAATATAAATATCAACCGGCAACCATTGCCGTGTAATCTTTTGATTCCACGGAATTTTCAATTTCAAATTTCCAATTTTCAATTGAGAATTTTTTTGATTAATTGACGGATAGCGATAGTAATACCATGCTGAATCCAAGAATGTATCCGAGACATCTGTTTCTCTTTTTGCTTTGCCGCCGCACTTCGGACATTTTGTTTCATAAAATTCTTTGCGGGTCGCCAATGGCGACTCTCCTTTTCCGAGAGGTTTAAAATCTTTTATATACGGAAGCAAAACCGGCAAATCTTTTTCCGCGACAGAATGCCATCCGAGCATATCTTTTCTTTCGCCGATGTTTTTATCGGCGCAATTCCGGCAAAAAATCATCGGAATAGGCGGCCCCCAATATCTCTGTCTTGAAATAAGCCAGTCTCTTAATCTATATTGAACTTTTTTCTCTCCGCCGACAAATTTTATAATCTCCCGTTTCGCTTGTTCCGACGGCGCGCCGTTGAATTTTCCCGAATCAACCAAGTGCCCCTCGCCCTCGTAAGCTTTGTCTAAAATCGGGCAAGTCTTTGCCGGATAATGGGGGCAAACAACCATTTTAATCGGCAATTTATATTTATTCGCGAATTCAAAATCTCTTTGGTCATGAGCCGGAACCGCCATAATCGCGCCCTCGCCAACATCGCCCAAAACATAGTCGGCTACCCAGATTGGAATTTCTTCTTTTGTCGCCGGATTTAGCGCTTTTATTCCTTTTAATTCAATTCCGGTTTTTTCTTTTGTTTCTTGTTTCTTATCGCTTGCTGTTTTTTTAATATATTTTTCAACTTCATTATAATTCGCGATTCGCAATTTGCTCTTTGTTATAAAATCGTGTTCCGGCGAGAGCGCAAGATAGGTTGCCCCGAAAATCGTATCCGGCCTTGTGGTGAAAACTTGTATTTTGTGTTTAGTATTTTGTATTTTAAAATCAATAAGCGTTCCGTCAGAACGACCGATCCAGTTTTTCTGCGCGATTTTCACTCTTTCCGACCAATCAAGATTTTCCAAATCTCTCAAGAGCCGTTTTGCGTAATCGGTGATTTTAAAAAACCATTGTTCCAGTTCTCTCTGAATGACTTTGGTCTCGCATCTTTCGCACTCGCCGCCAACAACTTGTTCATCGGCTAAAACGGTTTTGCATCGCGCGCACCAGTTAACTTTTGCTTTTTTGCGATAAGCCAAACCGTTTTTAAACATTTGAACAAAAATCCATTGAGTCCATTTGTAATATTCCGGGTCATAAGTTTCCAGTTTTTCTTTCCAAGAAAAAGCGTTGCCGGTTTTTTCCAATTGCTGATAAAATCTCTTCTCCGACTTTTTAATGAGCTTTTTGGGATGGGTTTTTATTTGCAAAGCGTAGTTTTCGGTATGAATGCCGAATCCATCCAATCCAATCGGTTCAAAAACATCAAATCCCTCCATTCTTTTTTTTCGGCCGTAAATATCCGAGCCGACAAAAGCGTACATATTGCCAACATGCAATCCTTCGGCCGAAGGATAGGGAAACATCATCAGGTTATAGAACGGCTTTTTCGCCTTCTTGCCCCGAGCTTGCCGAAGGGTTAAATCCGGCTCAAAAATTCCTTTTTTCTTCCATTCCTCAATTAATTTCTTTTCAAATTTTTTCGGATTATATTCTTTCATTGAAAATAAATCTTGAATAACCTATATTATATAATAAAATAAATTTTATTTGGAGGAGTACCGAAGTGGTCATAACGGGGCGGTCTCGAAAACCGCTGTCCTCGCAAGAGGCACGTGAGTTCGAATCTCACCTCCTCCGAAATTGCCTTATTTTTTTCCGGGTATTTTTTTTTATCCGCCCATTGTCCGTCTCTGGTCTTTGTACCACTCTAAAATTTTGTCAAATTCTTTTGAATCAAAATCCGGCCATAAAGTATTGGAAAAATAAATTTCAGAATAAGCCGCCTGCCAGATTAAAAAATTTGATGTTCTATTCCTCGCGCCGGTTCGGATAATCAAATCAGAGTCGGGCTGGCCGGCTGTGTCTAAAAAATCGCCGAAATTTTTCTCCGTTATTTTTTCTCCCGTCTTTAACGCTTTTTCAATCGCTCTTATAATTTCATCTCTTCCGCCATAGTTTAAAGCGACATTAACTATGATTCGCGAATTGTTTTTCAATAACTCCGTTGTTTCCCTCAAAAGTTTTTGCAAATCAACCGGAAAAACCGAAATATCGCCCAAGATATTAAGCCGCGCTTTTTCTTTTTGCAATCTCTCGCGCTTTGATTTTATAAAGAACTTCAAAAGCTTTATTAAACCGGCAAGCTCAATTTTAGACCGCTTTTTCCAGTTTTCCGTTGATAAAACGAAAAATGTCGCGTATTTTATCCCTTTTTTAGCCGCTTCTTCAATGATTTTTTCCACATTTTCCGTTCCGGCTTTATGACCGAAAAAGGCGTTTTTCCCTTTTACTCTTGCCCATCGGCGATTGCCATCCATAATAAAACCGATGTGTTTAGGCGAATTATCCGTAGCCATAAATAAAATAATAGCGAAAAAAACAGTGGCTGGTCAAATAAAAAGTTAGAGCCGGCAATCTATAGAAATGCCGGCTCTTTTAAGAAATTGGTGGTGGGGGCTGTTGGAGCTTGCTTATAAAATGACTTATAAGCGATACCAGCCACTTATGAGGCATACCCTTGCGAGTCGCAATAATTAACCCCGCGATATGTTCGCGAAGAGACTTGAGTTTCCGCAATAAATCCTGTCTCTTGTTTGGGCAACAAATGTCCTCAATGTCCTCTTCGTCAATAATTTCTATGCGGTGCTCTTTTGGAAACCACCCCTTCCATGTCTTCAAAACTTCCAGTAAAAACTTCAAATTTATTTTCATTGTCTCCTCCCGTAAATACGCAAAATAACAACATCCGAAATTATTGTAGCAAATTTCAGAAAATAAAAGGGGGATGCGACTTTCACAACCGCATCCCCAAGGACTACCAAACAAGAACTCTTATCTTCCTTTCCATCTCTTCTAAGCTCGTTGCGTGTATTTCATTTGATATAAGGGAAATCAAAAGCCGCATTTTATTTGTAATCTTCTTTTTTCTATCCAGCTCTGCATACAGACAAACATGCAAGATAAGAGCGGCTTTCTGACAAATCACTTCTTTGTGGCTTTTCTCGTAATCGAGATTGCGACCGCTTCCGTTGCCATTTTGGTAACACTTATCCATCTTGGACAACAACTCCCCCAATTCATCCAAGCATTGAACAACTGTTTTCTCTCTTTTAGTAAGAGCGACTGACAATTTCGTTATTCTATTTGAAATTACCGCTAGTTCTTGCAACTTCCCCAATTCTTTTATCATCCGCTTCATTCTCCCTTCTTTATGGTTTTTTGATATTTAAAATTTAAGAACATCCCTACAGGAATTATACTAAAAAAAGAGGAAAAAGTCAAATTTTTCTGCGGGACTAGGATTCGAACCTAGATACTCAGCTTCAAAGGCTAATGTCCTACCATTAGACGATCCCGCAATGTTTTAAATTTTACTAATAATCCTATACAACGCAAGCTCCAAGGGCAAGTAAGGAATGGCGGTTGTTGAAATCGCGCGGTGAACTTCAAGAAAATTGATTAAAATCATTTCATATTGGCTTGGATTAAGTTTGCGGTGATTTTCGGAAATAAAACCGAATTCGCTCTCTCCGAGAATATCTTTTAATTCTTTTTGATAATCCGGCTCAAGATTGAGCAAATACATATACCTGAAAATTCTCAAAAGAAATTTTGTAAAAATTTTCGCGTCTAAATTATTTTCTTCCGCCGAACGAATCAACAACAAGCCGTTTTCAACTTTTTTTTCCAAAATCGCCTTGATTAAGTTTTGAACCAATTCCTGCGACGGCGCGCCCAGAATTTCAAGCGCGGTTTTTTCTTTTATCGGACTTTCTCCGGCGGCGATGATTTTTCCCAAATAGCCGTGGGCGTCTCTTAAAGAGCCGTCGGCGAAAAAACCGATAAGCCACACGGCTTCTTTGGCGATTTCAATTTTTTCTTTTTTAGCTATGTCAAAAATGTTCTCGGCAATCAGTTTTTCCGGAATTCTTTTGAAATGATATTGCTCGGTTCTTGAAATAATCGTCTGGGGCAGTTTATCCGGCGAAGTCGTCGCCAAAATGAAAATAATGTGTTTGGGCGGCTCTTCAAGGGTTTTTAAAAGAGCGTTAAACGCCTCGCGGGTGAGCATATGAACTTCGTCAACAATATACACCCGAAATCGGTTTTTAAAGGGCAAAAAATTCACCGCTTCTTTCAGCGCCCGAACTTCGTCAATTCCGCGATTTGAAGCGGCGTCAATTTCAACCAAATCAAGAGTTTTGCCGGAATTGAATTCCTCGCATTGAGCGCAAGTATTGCAGGGTTTGTTTTTTTCATCAAAGCAATTTACGGCTTTTGCCAAAATTCTCGCGACCGTGGTTTTCCCCGTGCCGTGCTTGCCGGTGAATAAATAAGCATGAGAGAGTTTTTTTTGATTGACGGCGTTTTTCAAAACTTTGATAATCGCGCCTTGTCCGACAACTTCGTCAAAATTTTTCGGCCGATATTTGCGATAGAGAACAAACGGCTCCATATTACTTTTTAAACGCTTTTACGATTTGCTCCATTTCTCCTTTCATTATTTTTTCAATATTTGACCAGGATTTTTTGAGGCGATGGTCGGTGATTCTGTCCTGCAAAAAATTATAAGTTCTTATTTTTTCGGCTCTTTCCTGCGCGCCCATCTGCTCTTTCCGCAAAGCGCCTGTTTTTGCTTTTTGCTCTTCTTCTCTTTGCCGAATCAATTTCGCCTTTAAAATTTCAAGAGCGATTTCGCGATTTTGCTGTTGATTGCGTTCGCTTTGGGACGAGACGACTATGCCGGTCGGCTTATGCAAAATCCGAACCGCTGTTTCCACTTTATTGACATTCACTATGCCGGTCGGCTTATGCAAAATCCGAACCGCTGTTTCCACTTTATTGACATTCTGCCCTCCGGGGCCCCCGGCTCTAAAAAAATTTATCTCCAAATCATCCGGCTTGATTTCCATTTTTTCTTCCGGATATTCTCCCAAAACCGCGATTGAAACGGTGGAAGTGTGAATCCTGCCTGATTTTTCTGTTTTCGGAATCCGCTGAACGCGATGAACCCCGCCTTCATGCGACAAAGCGCCGTATGATTCTTCCTTTTTTATTCTGAAAACAACCTCTTTAAAACCGCCGACATCTCCCCGCTTTTGGCTCAAAATGGAAACCGGCCAATTTTGCTTGTTGGCGTATCTGATATACATATCGGCCAAATCGCCGACAAAAAGACTGGCTTCTTCTCCGCCGGCGCCGGCCCGTATTTCAATAATAATTGATTTGGGCGCGGTCATTATTTTTTCTTTTTCGCCTGCCTTGCCCTGAATTTCTCCACCCGGCCGGCCGTGTCAATGAACTTCCCTTTGCCGGTGTAAAAAGGATGGCAATTTGAACAAATCTCAACTTCAGTTTTTTCCTTTGTTGAGCCGGTTTTACGGCTCGCTCCGCAAGCGCATTTTATTTCCGCTTCGCTGAAATATTTCGGATGAATGTCTTTTTTCATGGTCAAATAATATCAAATTGTTGTATTTTTCGCAACTTTATGCTAATTTAAAACTTATGAATATCGCTAAATTTTCTCCCGTGGACATTGAAGAACGCAAAAAATGGGATTTTCGGCCGGGAGACAAAATAAAAGTTTGGTATAAAATCAAAGAGGGCGACAAAACAAGAAGCCAGGTTCTGGACGGAATCGTTATCGCCCGCAAACACAATTTTGAACCGGGCGCGACTTTTACAATCAGGAAAATTCGCGAAGGAGTGGGGGTGGAACATATTTTCCCGATTTACTCGCCGAACATAGAAAAACTTGAAATTACTCAAAAAGGCAAAGCGCGCCGAGCGAAATTATATTACATCCGCGAAAAAGCCGCCAAAGAAATTAAGAAGAGAATGAAGCAAATAAAAATGGAAAAGGCGGAAATTCCGGCGGAAATTCCCGAAGAACAAAAAGAGGTCAAAAAGGAATAACGCGCGGGTGCTGTAACGGTAGCCAGGCTGGCTTGAGGTGCCAGTGTCCGCAAGGACGTGGAGGTTCAAGTCCTCTCCCGCGCATAAATTCCGCCGCGCCGCCCAAAACAATAAAAGAAAAAAATTTTAATCCCGAGGTCGAGTTTATAACTAATCAATAAAATTATGATTGAACAATTCAAGGGAGAAAAGGGCCCTGCTCCAGAAAATTTAGAAAACCAAAAACACCGAGAGTTGCAAGAAGCCATGGACGAGGAAAATCGAATAATGACAGAAATTGAAAAAGTCTTTGCTAATACGCCGGATAAAGTAGAAGCCGAAAAAATCATACTCGAAAACTGGGCTCCTTTAATGGACGAGGCAATGAAGAAATCTGGCGAAGCCCAAAAAGCATGGTCTGACGCAATGCGTGAAGCCTACGAGCGCGAAAAAAAAGAACTGGATGATATGGAAAAAGATTTAAATAAGGGGTAGTTTGCCAACTATGGAGGTTCAACCTCCATAGTTCAGGGCGAATCCAAAACCCCAGAAAAATAGTTTGCCCTGCCGAGTCCGCATTAGTTCTTCTTCTCGAAAAAGGTTCGCGCAAAGTGTATAATTACAGCATAAACTCCGCCGTGCCGCTCAAAACAAAAAAATTTTTAATCATTAAATTCATAAGATTTGAGACAAGAAACAGCAGAGAAGCTGATTTTTTGTTGGGTTTGACTTCTGGCCCATAGTATGTTATTCTTAACGACATTAAGCTAGAGTGGCTTAATTTGCACATTCCCAACAACAGAAAGGAGCGAAAGCGATGAAAGAGAAACGAGCACCAGGCAACACGACCAAGCAGGTGGAGAAGAACCCGATGGGTTTCTTCGCCGACGCGACGGTCCAGGGCGGAAGCGAAGCGATTCTTTGTCAGGAGGCGCAGGGTCAGCGTTCGTTCGTCAAAAGCGACACTCTCCCGACGGACATTCGCCACAGCGATTATGACGCGAAGGCGATCCTCGAGGCCGCGGGCGTGAAGTTCCTCGGCGTCGTGGAAGGCGACGACATGTTTCAGTACGTCGAGTTACCGCAGGGCTGGAAGAGGGTGGAGACCGATCACTCCATGTGGTCGAAGCTCGTGGACGACAAGGGTCGCGAGCGTGCCTGCATCTTCTACAAGGCGGCGTTCTATGATCGTAGCGCCCACATGTTGCTTTTCTGTCGGTACGGCGTGTCGTTCAATTACGACGGTTTTGACAAGGAGAGCGTCGCTGTCGCGAACGTCATGGACGACGACAAGGTGATTCACACCACCGAGCCGATTCCCGCCAACGGCAAGAAGCGCTACGACATGAAAGACAGGGCGAACAAGGTCGCCGTCGAGTGGCTCGACGCGAACCACCCCGACTGGCGGAACCCCGGTGCCTACTGGGACTAGCTCCAACTCGAAGTGAACCGAGTATGTTCACACCAGGGCCCCTCGCGGAATTCAATTCTGCTTGGGGCTCTATCTTTTTCTAAAACCATTGCCAACTATGGAGGTTCAACCTCCATACACTCCATACAAACCTCCTTACAAAATTTTTCGCCGCCAAATCAATTAAGAACTGCTCTTTAACTATGGGGGTTGAACTTCCGTAGTTATTTGCGGGGCTTACAATAATCCGACTTTTTCTTTGACTTGGTCCATTGTTTGACGCGCGACAACTTCGGCTTTTTTCGCGCCTTTTGACAAAATTTTAAGGACTTTGTCTTCGTCTGCCGCGATTTTTTCGCGTTTTTCTTGAATCGGTTTCAACGCTTTAATAACGACTTCCGCCAAGTCTTTTTTAAAATCAGCGTAATTCGCGCTTTTGAATTTTTCCACGGCATCCGGAATTGGGATTCCTGAAAATTCTGAATAAATCAAAATTAAATTTGAAATCGCCGGCCTTTTTTCAAAATCGTAAACGATATTTTTATATGAATCGGTAACAGCTGACTGAATTTTCCGCCTGATAATTTGCGGCGAATCGGACAAATAAAGGCATCCTTTGGGCAAGGTTTTTGACATTTTTTTTGTCGGGTCGTCCAAGCTCATCACGCGCGGAATCTTTGCCAAAATTCCTCTCGGCTCTTTGAAAATCTTGCCGAATCTCTTGTTAAAAGTTCGGACTATCGTTCTCGTTAATTCCAAATGCTGAAGCTGGTCCTCTCCGGCCGGCACAAATTCTCCCTTGTATAAAAGAATATCGGCGGCCATTAAAACCGGATAATCAAACAAGCCGACGTTAGGCGTCTCCCCGCCGCTGATTTTTTCTTTGTATTCAACCATTCGCTCCAATTCGCCGACTGAAGTTATAGTGTTAAAAATCCAAGCGAGATTCGCGTGTTCGGGAACGGCCGACTGAAGAAAAAATGTTGATTTTTCGGAGTCAATGCCGGCGGCAAGAGCGTCAACCGCCATATTGAGAATTTCCCGTTTTTTTTCTTCGGGTTTGTATTTTACGGTAAGAGAATGATAATCGGCGATAAAATAAAAACAATCGTATTTCCCGGAATTCTGCAATTCCGCCGCCTGCTTTAACATTCCCAGATAATTTCCGATATGAAGCTCTCCGGTCGGTTT
>Ga0209542_10001815_pt1 | contig 49431 bp, 35 predicted proteins | sample RifCSPhighO2_01_FD_184028 | JGI IMG/M metagenome (GOLD analysis project Ga0209542, IMG submission 184028) | Soil microbial communities from Rifle, Colorado - Rifle CSP2_plank highO2_0.1 (SPAdes) (version 2) | ecosystem: Environmental > Terrestrial > Deep subsurface > Rock core/Sediment ...
GGGGCTTGCGAACGCTCGGACGGCTCGGCAGGGGGAGTTTGAGGGGGAATGCCGAGCCGTCCTCGCTTTCAAAAACTCTTTCAAAAAATTTCGCGGGCTGGAGAAAAAGCACAAAAAAGCGTACAATGAAGCCATGATTGAGATAAATCATCTGTCAAAATCTTTTTCCACAGAAGACGGAAAAAGACAAGTCTTGGATAACATAAACTTTCGCGTCGAAACGGGAGAGTTTGTTAGTGTTATTGGTCCAAGTGGGTGTGGAAAAAGCACTTTGTTGCACATTATTGCGGGAATAGATGAAGCAGACAGCGGAGAAGTGAAAATTAACGATGACGAAAATTTTTCCAGATTGGGCAATATAGGATATGTGCAACAAAAAGACTTGCTTTTGCCGTGGCGCACGGTGTTAGATAATGTCATTTTGGGGCTTGAGCTGAAAGAAGTTTCAAAAACGGAAGCGCGCCAAAAGGCTCGTGAGTATATGGAAACTTTTGGATTAAAGGGATTTGAGAATCAGTACCCCTTTGTCCTTTCGGGCGGTATGCGCCAACGCGCACAATTTTTGCGGTCAGTGTTATTGCACCAAGAAGTTATACTACTTGATGAGCCTTTTGGAGCGCTTGATGCGCTCACGCGACATCAAATGCAGGAATGGCTATTCAACCTATGGCAGAAACTCGGCAACACTCTTGTTTTGGTGACGCACGACACAGATGAAGCTCTTTTGCTCTCCGATAGAATTTATGTGATGAGCAAAAGACCAGCAAAAATTATAAAGGAGTTGAAAGTAGATTTACCCAGACCTCGTTCTCACGCCACAATCACTGATCCAAAATTTTCAAAATTGAAAGCGGAGCTTTTAGCACAATTACATGAAAAACAATCTGCAACAATTTAAATTTCCAGAAGTTAGGGCGTATTCTTGGATTGCTCCAGCTTTTATTATTGTCGCTCTTATAGCCACATGGGAGCTTTGGGTTCAACTGGGTGATATTCCGAAGTGGCAACTTCCTGCACCGTCAGCGATTGCCGCAGAATTAGTGAAAAGCTGGAGCCTACTTCTTCATCATGGATACATAACTACACAAGAAATAGTTTTCGGCTTTCTCGTTGCGCTTGTGTCCGGTCTTTTGCTTGCAGCGGCTCTCGTTAGCTCAAAGATTTTGGAGAGAGCAATATTACCTCTGCTTGTTTCTTCACAAACTATTCCGATTATTGCGATTGCTCCGTTACTCTTGATATGGGTAGGTTATGGTCTCGCCTCCAAAATCATAGTTGTTGCTTTGATTAGTTTTTACCCCATAGCTGTAAATACGATTGACGGACTCAAAGCAATAAATGCGGACATGGTTGCCATGATGAAAAGTTTAGGTGCTTCTCGGTGGCAAATTTTCACTAAACTGCAAATTCCGACAGCCATGCCTTTTATGTTTTCGGGCATTAAAGTTGGAATTTCACTCAGTGTCATTGGAGCGGTAATCGGTGAATGGGTTGGGGCAAGTGGTGGGCTTGGTTATTTAATCACACAATCACAACCGCTATTTTTAACCTCTCGTGTTTTTGCAGCAATCTTTGTATTATCAGTCATGGGTATTGGATTGTTCGCATTAGCTGGCTTAGTTGAACGCTTAATGCTTCCGTGGTATTATGCAGAAAAGCGGGCTAAAAAAGCTAATCAATAATTTTATGAACAAAAAACTCATAATTTCCGGCATTATCATCTTGGCGTTGATAGCCGGAGCAATTTATTTTTTCAATAACTCAAATACGCCAAATAATACTGAAAACACAACTAAAATTTCAGTGGCGTTGGATTGGATACCATATGCAATGCATAGCGGTCTTTTTGTCGCTAAAGAGCGTGGCTACTTTGCAGATGAGGGTATAGAAATAGACATTCATGCACCAGCCGACGCGTCAACAATACTGCAAACTGTTGCGCAGGGACGCGACGACTTTGGCCTCAATTATCAACCTGATTTATTGCTTGCAAGATCGGAGGGCGTTCCTGTTGTTTCGGTCGCTGCGCTCACTCAACACTCTTTAGCAGCGCTTATGGTACTTGAAGATTCGGGTATAGAACGCCCAAGAGATTTAGCTGGCAAGAGGGTCGGACACGCAGGGATTCCTTTGGAAAAATTACTATACGATACTGTCTTGAAAAACGATGGCATTGAGAACGGGATTGAGGGCGTGCAGTTTATCAATGTTGGCTATGACGCTCTAACAGCTCAGCTTGCAGGACAAGCTGAAGGAATTTCTACTTATTACACAAACCAACCTGTTATTGCCAGACAACAAGGTTATGAATCAAAGGTGTTTAAGGTTACGGATTACGGCGTTCCCGATTATTACGATCTAGTAATCGTGACTAACGAGGACATGATACGAGAAAATCCTGCTCTGATTGAAAGATTTTTACGAGCTGTATCAAAAGGGTACGAAGAAGCTGCAGAAAATCCGCAAGAAGCAATACAACTTATGGCTCGATCAAATCCAGAGCTTGATGTAGATGTAGCGAATGAAGAAATACTATTAGAAGCTCCTCTCTGGTTTGCGGACAATGGAGTTTTCGGCTGGCAAGAAGAAAGCAGATGGATTAGTTTTACCGAGTGGATGAATGAGGGAGGATTGCTAAGCAACCCTGTGGACGCGCGACAAGCGTTTACTAACAGTTTTGTAGAATCTCTACAATAATTTCTCCAGCCCGCGAAATTTTTTGAAAGAGTTTTTGAAAGCGAGGACGGCTCGGCATTCCCCCTCAAACTCCCCCTGCCGAGCCGTCCGAGCGTTCGCAAGCCCCGTCCTGCCCGAATACTTGGAGGGCGGAACCCCACATACACTTTTTGCTTTTCCTTTTTTGAATCCCCCCGCCGAAAAAATTTAGTAAAGCGGAAAAAAGTGTGTGTGGGGTTGCCGCCGAGTCCGCGAGGCGGGCGACGGGGCGAACTCCGAGCGTACGATTTAGTTTCGAGCCACCACGCACGCGGCGCGTGCGAAGTCATCGGTTTTGGAAGTAAGTGCGAGCTTGGTACAATAAATACACCAGAATGGAACTTATCGGTTTTTTCAAAGCCAGTTGGTGGGACGCGCGAAGCGCGTCCCACTGGTTTCCCCCCATTTTTCCCAACGAATTTGGAGCGTCGCCTTCGGCGACGCGCGCTGTTTTTTCGCCAAGAAGCAGGTGCGAAATCAGAAATAATTTTGTCTCATAATATTTGCTTTGGATACAAAAAGAATTTTTGCTATAATGAATTTGTAACCAATCCGCAGAGTTGTCTTTTTTGATGGCCGTCTCTGTCAGTTCAAGGCAACTTGGATTGGTTACAACAGGGGCGGCCTTTAAAGTTTATGACTATGCAAAATACATCTCCGCAAAAATTCTTTTTGTATGCTCGCAAGTCCACTGATGTCGAGGACAAGCAAGTTCTTTCGATTGATGCTCAACTCACCGAATTGCGGGAGTATGCTTTGCGAGAAGGTATCACTATTTCCGCCGAAATCATAGAAAAACAATCTGCTAAAGTTCCAGGTCGTCCGTTGTTTAACAAGATGATAAAAGAAATTGAAACTTTCGGCGGAAACATCCTCGCGTGGAATCCCGATCGTCTCGCCCGCAATTCGGTGGACGGCGGAAAGATAATATATCTCCTCGACACAGGGAAACTTGCGAGCCTCAAATTTCCAACTTTTTGGTGTGATAACACTGGTCAAGGTAAATTTATGTTAAACATGGCATTTGGCCAAAGCAAATACTATGTAGATTCTCTTTCCGAAAATACGAAACGCGGACTTCGCCAAAAAGTACGCATGGGGATATTTCCAAGCCAAGCGCCGCTCGGATATATAAACGATGTGCGGACGAAAACAATAATCGTGGACAAAAAGCGAGCAAAAATTGTGCGCTTGGCTTTTGAAAAATATGTGAAAGGAAATATGCGACTGGAAGATGTGTCAAACTTTTTGGCGAAGTCCGGCGTTACCACAAGAACCGGAAAGAGAATCTCCAAAACCAAAGCGTCTTTTATCCTCTCCAATCCGTTCTATATCGGTTTGTTCAAGTATGGTGGCGAATTGCACGAGGGAAAGCACGAGCCAATCATTTCAAAGAAACTTTTTGATGAAGCACAGGAAGTATTGAAACGCCGTGGACAACCCGACCGCAAACCACAGAATGAACCACAACCATTCTGCGGACTCATTTCCTGTGCTTCATGCGGAATGATGATAACTGCTGAAAACAAAACGAAGCGACAAAAAAATGGCAATGTTCACAAATATACATACTATCGTTGTACGAAAAAATCTAAGACGAAAAAATGTACTGAAATGTCGCTTCGTTCTGAAAAATTAGATGAGCAGTTATCATCCTTAATCAAAAAAGTTTCTTTGCCCAAAGACTGGGCGGAGGAATTAAATCGTATGGCGTTAGACGACCACAAAAACTCCGCCCAGTCTTTGACTGCTTGTGTGGAAGAGAAAAAAGAGGAGATTTCTTCTTTGTCGAAAAAGCTAGAGCGACTTCTTAATGGATATTTAGACCAAATTGTTGATGAGCAAGATTATCGAAATCAAAAAGCTAAGTTGTTATCCGAAAAGAAGTCGCTCGAAGAAGAAATCTCTACTTTTTCACACAAGCAGAATGATTGGCTCGCACCTTTCCAAAGTTGGCTAAAAGACGCTATGGACTTGGACAAAATTGCTTCTGATTCAGACCTTTTTGCCAAAAAGGTCTGCGCCAAAGAAATCTTTGGCTCGCACCTGCTTCTTGGCGAAAAAACAGTGCGCGCCGCCGAAGGCGACGCTCCAAATTCGTTGGGAAAAATGGGGGGAAACCAGTGGGACGCGCTTCGCGCGTCCCACCAACTGGCTTTGAAAAAACCGATAAGTTCCATTCTGGTGCGCGGGAGAGGACTTGAACCTCCATGCCTTGCGGCACTTGCTCCTAAGGCAAGCGTGTCTGCCAATTTCACCACCCGCGCGTTTTAATTTTTTTTTTCTTGGATGTTGTTGCGCCCAGAAGGATTCTTTCATTACATGAACTGTACAGGCTTCATATTTCTAAGAAGAAATATATTCAGCCTTTTCGAATCCTTCATGGAAGCAAAGCAGTTTGCTTCCTTGGTTGCTGGTGCGCCCAGAAGGATTCTTTCATTACATGAACTGTACAGGCTTCATATTTCTAAGAAGAAATATATTCAGCCTTTTCGAATCCTTCATGGAAGCAAAGCAGTTTGCTTCCTTGGTTGCTGGTGCGCCCAGAAGGATTCGAACCTTCGACCAATCGCTTAAGAGGCGACTGCTCTACCAACTGAGCTATGGGCGCCCTACTACGCTCCGATTAACATCGGAGCTACGAAGGGCAAGTCGTGGTTATTTTTGACCACTCTCGTCTGCCGTAGCTCATATGCTATTTGAGCGAAGGGAAGCTATGGGTGCAATTCTATGCGGATTATAGGGGAATATACTAATATTTCGTATTTTATTCAACTACACATATATCTATTTTACAAAGTTTTTCCTTGCTTATACTAATATGCCCGGGGCGGGAGTCGAACCCGCATCCCTTTCGAGACACGATTTTAAGTCGTGCGCGTATACCAATTCCGCCACCCGGGCAATGTAATTTTTTAAATACTTTGATCAAAATCTTCAGCTTCCAGCTCCCAACTTCTAGTCTCCAGTTTTCTAGAGTGAGGCGTAGGCGGGAATCGAACCCGCGCGTGGCGGTTTTGCAGACCGCAGTGTTTCCACTTCACCACTACGCCATATAATATATCAATTTTGGGTCCAGCATAACAGGATCCTCGTAAATGCGATGCTCGATAAATCTCGCAAGCATTTTCGGGACAGACCGAAGCGTTACCACTTCGCCATCGTGCCGTATATGTAAATACTAATGTTCATTATCAATACCGCGGTACGAATAACCTCATTAAAAATTATGGTTCGACCCACTCGACTTCGCTCAGGGTAAAAAGCTCACTATCCTGAGGGACTCGAAGGAGATATTAAGAATTAGAAATTCTATCTATATTCTGCCTGTTTTTTTCGCCTAAATCAATGTCAAAATCAAAAAAAGGTATTCTTCCTATGCGAGAATTAACGCGCGCGTACTCTTGAAAATCGGACCGCTTTCGTTTAAGAAATTTTTCAACGGTGTGAGCTTTGTCTTCTGGAAGGACGGTAAAAAGAATATCAGCGTTTTTTCCGTTGTTTGTAATACGCACGTCTGTAATGGTTATCAAAGACGCCCCGCTTGATTCCTGTTGCACATATTTCGCCGCCAGTTCCTTGATGGCGTGTCTAATTTTTTCATCTCTTCTTTCCATTTTATCGATGCAAATATACTAATGATACTACCCGACGCTTCGGTCGGGGCTCCGACCGAAGCGTCGGGGATGGATACGAATAGTTAACTACATGGTTCAGTGGTTATCCTACCTTGAATTACAAAACTCGTCGAAGGCAGGGCTTTTGCGGAACATTGCGCAAGCCGACGGGCTGAGCATAGGGATTTTTTAGCAAAAAAATACCCGTGTTCCGCAAAAGCCCTGCCGAGAAAAGAGTTTCGTAATTCATAGTATCCTAGGACTTAATCAGTTGGATGCAGTTCGAGGCGCGAGCGAGGATTGCGACCAAAATGTATGCTTATACATTGCGGGAGCAAACGGAGCTTGCAGAGAAGAAATGCGCCGACTGCGTAAGTCCTATACCCTTTATTTGGCAACTGTTTTAAATCCTTCAATACGATCGCCGGGAACAATCTCAATGGGACACTGGATCAAAGCTCCAAATTCGGTATCTTTTTTCGCCTCGGTTGCTTTGATCTTTTGCTGTTGAAGCTCTTTAATTTTCCCTTTACCGATTTCTGCGTCCCTTCTTTTGATTTTAACGTCTTCTCCCAGAAAAACTGATCCTTCTTCTACTCGCCCTCCGATTATCTGTTTATCCCTATTCCTACTGAAAACCTTAAGGACTTTAGCCGAGCTGCGTGTTTCCTCAACGTCTATTTTCGGTTTGCGTTCCTCAACGGTGGCTTTCAGCCATTCTACGAGCTTGTAAATAATTTCAAAAGACATTATCTCCACGTTGATTCTCTCAGCGTAACGGGTAGCTTGCGGATCGATTCTGGTATTGAATCCAATAACCAGAACCTCATTCATTCCTTCGGCTTTCTTCACATCGTTTAGCGAAAATTCTCCGACATCAGCATGCGTTATATTTAGCGATACTCTATCATCAGCGATTTTATTAATTTCATTTACAATAGCTTCGAGCGAACCGAATGTATCGGCCTTAATCACCAAGTTCAGAACTTTTTTTTCCTTGTGATCTTTTTCCGTTGTTTCGCTGTGTTTCGTATGGTCGATCCGACGAGCGATCTGACTTAACGCCGTTTTCTTATCGTCATGAACTTCAAAAGGCATGCCGGCGTCCGGCAGTTCGCTCCAGCCATATATTCTTACGGGAGAGGAAAAAGTCGCTTGGTTGATCTTTTTGCCGTCAAAACTTTTTAAGTTTCTGATAACGGCGTATGATTTTCCCGCCACAACCACTTGTCCGGTCTTGATCGTGCCGTTTTTGATTATTACCATTGCCGTTATTCCTTCTCTTTTATCAAGGTGGCTTTCCACTACCACACCTTCCGGCTTTGCGTCTGTATCCGCCTTGATATCCGCGATATCAGATGCCAAAAGCAGTAAATCAAGCAGGTCCGAAATACCCTCGCCTGTTTTAGCTGATATCGCTGTCCAAGGGACATCCCCTCCGTATCCTTCCACGTATATCTCATGTTCCGCCAGGCTTTGCTTGGTTCTTTCAATGTCCGCCTTCGGTGAATCAATTTTCGTTATGGCGATGATGTATGGTATGTTCGCCTCCTTTATGCAATTTGCCGCTTCAACCGTCTGCGGCTTGACTCCTTCCTCGCCCGATACCACAAGTACGGCTATGTCTGCCGCTCTCGCTCCTCGGCTTCTTATCGCGGTAAAAGCTTCGTGTCCAGGCGTATCCAAGAAAGTGATTCTGTTTTCGGTGCCGTCCTTTGACTTGTGTACCGCTTCATAAGACCCGATGTGTTGCGTGATCCCCCCTATTTCCTTTGATGCGACGTTGGAGCTGCGGATATAATCAAGAAGCGTTGACTTGCCGTGGTCAATATGCCCCATGATGGCTATGACGGGGGGCCTTTTTATTGTCGTGCCTGTGTTTTTTGTTGTTGTTGAGAATTTGTCTGCCATGTGTTTTTATGTAGATACCGCTTAACGAAAAGCGCACACGAATGGGGAATACCCCATCGCCTCGGAAACCTCGGCACTTCCCCTCTAAAGAGGGGAAGAGGGATGCCCTGCGGTGCCGCTCTTAAAATTTACTGTTAGTTAGACATTAACATACCGATAACTTAATGCAATTTCGCATTAGATTCACTAGTACCGTTACAAATTAAAATGTACTATAGCATGTTGTGAATTTATGGCTTGCAGATTGATGAAAATCCATGGTGTATGTAGAGGAAATTAACTTGTAACGGTGCTAGTCTGAAATTAGAAAAAAATGCCTGCGCTCATAGCCGGATTTTAAGTGCTTTGCATTACGAAGCATTACGAAACTCGATCGAAAAAGAGTTCTGTAATACACTTTGTGATGCGAACGCCGAAACTATAAATTTTCTTTGGCCCTCAAAAGAACTTCCGACTCTTCCGGAGAAAGCTCTTGTTTGCATTGGAAATTCTCAATCGGCCTTGTAAAGATACTAACCCTGTCGCGAGCCGCAAGAGCGGATATTATTACACCGCCGCCATTTTCACTCAAATAAGCAGTCGCGAAGCTTTGGTTGCCTCCGGATCCTGTTCCTTTAAAGGCGTCAAATTTTACCGTAGCTGTGCTTTGGATAGAACGGCTAAGCCGTTTTTCCACTTGACGGAGATAGTTTTCCATATCTTTTCTGAATTTTTTATTTTCGTCGGCGTCCTTGTAGATAGACAATATGGACGATTCAAGGTCCGCCGCGCTTTTACCACGCAAGACTCGGCGCATCTTGATTTCCATTCTGACAGCCCATGCCAACAATATGATCACAAATGTTGTAAGTGTGATGATTGTATAGATTAAATATTCTGTAGGTAAGTTCATTGGAGAGTGAAAATATGTTTATGTTAATTATATGATATTTTTTAAAAAAGCGACATTGCGCGTATTATCAAACATGGATAGTTTTTAATATGCTGAACTTGTGAGTTGTGAATTCATGAATGAGATGTTGATATGGTTGAACAATAGTGGTATTTTTCAACCATGAGCGCAATAAGACACAAGCAGATCTATATGGACAATGCGGCCATTACTCCTGTTGATAAGGAGGTCGCAAAAGAGGTGAGGAAGTATGAAGGCGCGGAGTATGGCAATCCTTCGTCCATACATTCGTACGGCGTAAGGGCCAAGAAAGTTTTGTTTGAATCGCGCCGGACGGCAGCGGATTTTTTCCACGCGCGAGCTAGTGATATCTTTTTCACTTCGGGAGGCACTGAGTCAAACAACCTTGCAATAATTGGTCATTTTAATCATCTTCTGGAGAAGGGGATATCGCCCAAGCGGTTGCGTATGATAACCTCTAAAATAGAACACGCGTCAGTGTTGGAATGCGCGAAATATTTGGAGAAGAAGGGTGTTGCCGTGGATCATATCGGAGTCAATGAAGAGGGTATAGTAAATTTGGATGAACTGGAGAGCAAGCTTAACGAGGGTCCGGAGGAAAGGATTGTTTTCCTAATTTCCATAATGTATGTCAACAATGAGTTAGGAACCATACAACCGATCAGAGAAATCGGCTCCGCGATCAGGCGATACAATAAGAGGTTGGCTGGCGATTTCCACGCGGTTTTTCATATCGACGCGTCGCAAGCTCCGCTTTTTATTGATGTGGATGTTCGGTCTCTTGGCGCGGATATTGTCACAGTTGATGGCCAAAAAATATACGGTCCAAGAGGAGCCGGCTTATTGTGGAAAAGAAATGGAATAAATTTACTGCCAATATTGTATGGTGGGGGACAGGAAATGGGGTTGAGGTCCGGTACGGAAAATTTGGGATCGGTCGCCGGTATGGCGAAAGCTCTGGAGATTGCCGGCAGGCGAAGGGAGAGGGACACGGCACGACTTAGAAATATTAGAGATAATTTTATTGGCGGGCTGAAGCGGATCTTGCCGAGGGCGGAGTTGAACGGTTCCCAGGAAAAAGGCGTGCCTTATATTGTTAATGTTTCCATACCCGGCGCAGACAATGAATATTTCGTCTTGCGGTTGGACGCTAAAGGCATCGCATGCTCAACCAAAAGCTCGTGCATGCAAGGAGAAGAAGAGTCATATGTAGTCAAGGCGCTGGGGAAGGGAGGCGATGCCGCCAAAAGCTCGGTCAGGTTTTCCTTTGGCAGAGATATAACGACGCGGCAAGTCGAGTACGTATTGAAAGTTATAAAGACGGTCATCTAAATTTTTTTAAGTCGCATTCTCTATCAACATCATACCTATCGTGAATTAAGAAACTCGTCGAAGCAAGAGCTTTTACGGAACGGAACATTGCGCGAGCCGACGGGCGATCCCCGTTCCCTCTCTCCCTTCCTTGCTCCGCCGAAGCTCGCTTCGAGCGTAGGAGTTACGAGGGATGGGGTGTCTTCTTTATCTTCCCCCATTCGTATCCATCCCCGACGCTTCGGTCGGGGCTCCGACCGAAGCGTCGGAGTTGTATATTCGTATTTATTCGTATATTTGTATTATATTGTGGTTTAAGTTCGTTCACTTCTTTCCTGTATTTGATATAATTAGACATAACTGTAATAAGATCGTTTCTGGCGCTAAAGCGTAGATGATACTCCGCGAAGAGAGAAATTTTCAGACATTGACTAAAGATAAATTTTTGTTTATAATATTGCTAAGTTAGCAGTGGTTTATCAGCAACTATGAATATTTATTGAGGCGCGTACGCGATTCACATTAAATTAACTAAAATTAAGGAAGATGTTAAGGAAGATAGATTCATCGGAGATTTGGATTACACCGAACACGGAGAGTTTTAGCGGCTTAATCATACTAAATTACGAATTCATACATACATATGCCCCCATTCAACCATTTCACAACTAAAGCCAAAGAAGCCATAAGAAAAGCGCATGAGCTCGCTATTGAACGCGGGCAAAATCATGTGAATCCTTTGCATTTGCTGGCGGCGCTAATCCTGCAGGAAGAAAGCATGGTGGCGTCCATCTTGGATAAGTTAGATGTTGATAATATTCTTTTGACTGACTCGCTTTTGGAAGCTATTGAAGGACCGGAGGCGGGAAACGTCTTGTCGCCGTCCTATCAGCTCTACCTTACTCCTGAATTGGCGCAAGCCATAGAAGGTTCAAGCAAAATTGCCGGTCAACTGAAAGATGAGTTTGTGTCCACGGAGCATCTTTTCATATCGTTGTTTGATGTTCCCGGCGCGGCGCGAGAGATTCTGATCAAATTTAAGATTGACAAAAATCAAGTTATTAAAGTTTTGGAGGAGTTGAAATCCGGCAAAAACTTGGACTTGAATCAGCCCAGAAAATACAAATTTATAAATAAATTTACACGCAGTTTGACCAAGCTGGCGTCTGAAAACAAGCTTGATCCCGTTATAGGCAGAGACAATGAAATATCGCGAATCATCCAGATACTTTCACGCCGCACAAAAAACAACCCTATTTTGATAGGCGAGGCGGGAGTCGGCAAGACGGCTATAGCCGAAGGATTGGCCAGTCGCATGGCCAATGGCGATGTGCCTGAATCTTTGCGCAATAAAGAGCTTGTGTCGTTGGACTTGGGACTTCTCATTGCCGGCACAAAATACAGGGGAGAATTTGAAGAGCGTTTGAAAAATATTATGAAGGAAGTGGAGAGATCCGAAGGCAGGATTATATTGTTCATTGATGAGATCCACACTATTGTGGGCGCGGGCGCGGCTGAAGGATCAATGGACGCGTCCAATATGTTGAAACCGGCTCTGGCGAAAGGCGACCTTAGGGCTATAGGGGCGACGACATTGAGAGAATATCAGAAACATATAGAAAAAGATCCGGCGCTGACCAGGCGTTTCCAGCCGGTATATGTGAGCGAGCCGGGCACGGAGGACGCTATCGCGATAATGCGCGGGCTGAAAGAGAAATACGAATTGTTCCACGGCGTGAAAATTTCTGACGACGCCATCTTGGCGGCCGTGAATCTGAGCGCGCGTTATATTACCGACAGGTTTCTTCCTGACAAAGCGGTGGATCTTATAGACGAGGCGGCTTCTCAGCTGAAGATTTCGTTGGAGAACATGCCTCCCGTGTTGGAAGACACCAGAAGGAAAGTTATGCGCCTTGAGATAGAGAAAGAAGCGTTAAAGAAGGAAACTGAATCGCCGAAAGCTACAAAAGAGCGTGTCAAAAAAATAGAGAAAGAAATTGCCGATTTGAAGGAAAAGACTTCAGAGCTGGAATTGAAATGGAAAAATGAAAAAGAAATTCTCCAAGGGTTGAAACAAATTAAAAAAGACTTGGAATCTGCGCGTTTGGAAGCTGAGGGCGCTGAGGCGAGAGCGGACTTGTCTAAAGCCGCCGAGATAAGGTACGGTAAAATTCCGGCGCTGGAAAAAGATTTGGAAACCAAAAACAAGCGGCTGAAACGTTTGCAGAGTTCGCGGAGAATATTGAAAGAGGAGATTGTGGAGAGCGATATCGCTGAAGTTGTTTCGCGCTGGACGGGAATACCCGTGGCTAAAATGCTGGAGGAGGAAGCCAGAAAGCTGAACAGGATGGAAGACGAGCTCAAGAGACGCATAGTGGGACAAGACGAAGCTGTGAGAAAAATTGCTGATACCGTCAAGCGTTCGCGCGCGGGCATAGCTGATCCGAACAGGCCGATAGGTTCGTTCATATTCCTCGGTCCTACCGGAGTGGGAAAAACCGAGCTTACGAAAGCTCTTGCGGAATTCATGTTTGACGATGAGAAAGCTCTTATCAGGGTGGATATGTCCGAGTTTATGGAAAAACATTCAGTATCTAAGATTATTGGAGCGCCTCCCGGCTATGTGGGGCATGATGAAGGATCTACTTTCACGGAAAATATAAGACACAGGCCATATTCCGTGGTTCTTCTAGACGAGATAGAAAAAGCTCACCCAGAGGTTTTTAACGTTCTTCTTCAGATACTTGATAATGGCCGGCTGACAGACGCGAAAGGCAGAGCGGTAAATTTCAAAAATACGGTCATAATTATGACTTCAAACGTAGGCGCCCAGCTCATAGACAAGATGCAGAAAATCGGGTTCAGAGGCGGGGGAGACACGGAAGCTTACAGCGACGTCAAGGAAAAAGTGCTGGCAAACCTGAAGGATCACTTCCGGCCGGAGTTTTTGAACCGTCTGGATGACATTATCGTGTTTGATATATTGTCGCCGAGCGCGATAGAAGAAATTGTTAAGATTCAGATTGATATAGTCAAAGAACGTTTGAGGCACAAAGAGATAAACCTTGAGATAAAAGAGGATGTTATTGCTTATCTGGCAAAAGAAGGATACAATCCTCAATACGGAGCGCGGCCATTGAAACGGCTGATACAGAATAAAATGCTAACACCGGTCGCCTCTCTTATGATTTCAAAAGGCGGAATGAAAAACGCCACTATAATCGTTACCATGAAGGATGGAGAGTTTGTGTTTGACGTGAAGAAGGGCGGCAGAGGATTTGTGGTTTCAAGATCAGGGATTGTGCCAAACATGCCTTCCGTGTCCAAGCGCTAATAATAAATAAAAAAAAGAATCGCGCGGTCGACCGCGCGATTTTTTGTTTGTGTTTTGTCTTTTTTATGTTATTTTAATATACGTCAACGCGTCGGTGGCGGAGTGGTCAATCGCAACAGACTGTAAATCTGTCGCCCTATGGGCTACGTAGGTTCAAATCCTACCCGACGCATAGAGTCTTCGAAATGCGCCGGGGCGCAACCTTTTGTTCTTACAAAAGGGAGCAAGGATTTGAAGCCCGATTGAGATTTTTTGGAGCAAAGCGAACAAAAAATCCAATTGGGGTACTGAACATGTAATGTTCAAATCCTACCCGACGCATAGAGTCTTCGAAATGCGCCGGGGCGCAACCTTTTGTTCTTACAATTTCTTTATTCTACGATTTTCCTTCTTATCTCGTGCGGTATATGAGCAAGGAACTCGTGGTCAATTGTGCCTGAGTGTATGGAAATATTTTCAACGGAATTCTCATCATCGGGATTTCTGCTGATAACTGTGACTTCGTCGCCGAAGGCGACATTCGGCACGTTGGTAACGTCAATGATGGTAAGATTCATGCTAATATTGCCCACTATTGGGCAGAATTTGCCTCGAACTTTAACGAATCCTCGGTTGGACAATCGCCTGTCCAGTCCCTCGCTGTACCCGAGCGGCAAGATTGCCAGAAGGGACGGATTTTTGACTTCAAACGTGCCGTTGTATCCAATTTTATCTCCTCTCTCATGTTTTTTTAAGCCGCTGATTATTGTTTTCATCTCAAGCACTGGTCGGAGGTCTAGATCTTTATCGCGCTTCGTGTTTTGTTTTATTCCATATAGCCCGAGGCCCACTCTCGCCAAGTTGGCTTCAGTGTAATCAGAATAAAAGTATCCAGCGCTGTTGGATAGAGAAAAATATTTTAACGTGGGAAACAAATTCTTTGATTTGTTAGCTACGCCATTCCACTTTATTATCTGTTCTTTTGTATAAATTTGATTCATATTATCCGCGTCCGCGAGGTGAGACATTATTCCCTCCAGAATAATGTTCGGATTGCTTTTTATCATTGAGTCGGCGGCGTTTAGATCGTCCATTTTTATTCCTTGCCGTCCCATACCCGTATCTATTTTGAGGTGAAAGCGAGCTGGTTTGGTAAGTGACCTCGCCAGTTCCTTGAGCTGATCAAAGCTGGTTATTGCAAAGGAGATATTTTTTAGTTTGTTGTGTCTGATATTTTCAATTCTAGTGTAGCCGATAATGAGTATCGGCGTTCTTATTCCTTCGTTGCGAAGGATGAGTGCTTCATGGTACGAGTCAATAACGAAAAAAGGCAAATTTTCTTCGTCAAGAATTTTGGCGATAGGTATCAATCCGTGTCCGTAAGCGCGGCTTTTCAAAGTAGGCGCGATCTTTGCGTTTTTGAATTGGTTCTGGAATACACGAAGGTTATGAATGATGTTTTGTCTTGAAAGGGAGATTTCCAAAAGCGGGGTATATTTGGACCGCATACTCCTTACCAGTCTTAAAATTGCTCTGATCATTCTGATAATCATAGCAACAATAAGGTTCGTTGCAACGCAACAATTTCCTTCTCGTCAGCCGCCTTGTTATTTTTGCAATTATAAGCTATATTGAATCATCGGTAAGCGGGAGTTATCGCAAATTTACTACTGAAAATATAATAAAATAACAATGTCACAAGATAGATTAATAAAACTGTCGTGTAAGGATTGCAAGAATGTCAATTATTGGACGAGTAAGAATAAAAAACTGGTTACGAAGAAAATTGAGCTTAGTAAATATTGCAAACTTTGCAGAAAAAGAACAGACCATAAAGAAGGGAAGAAATAATCCGTTTGAGATCGGTACTTTTGAACAAGAGCGCCTAGTGCGCTATTATTGTATTAACAAGGGCGATTAGGTAAGTGGCATACCAGCGGTCTCCAAAACCGCTGTCGGAGGTTCGATTCCTCCATCGCCCGCAATGAGTCTTACGAATGTCAACGCTAAGCGTTGACATTCTTGGGGTATTAATGGGAAAGGAATTTTTGGATTTCGCCGCAAATCTGCGTAAGTTCGTTCGGATGAAACCATTTGATTTTTTTGTCGCGCTTGAACCATGTTCTCTGCCTTTTAACATAATGCCATGTTTCTTTTTCTATTCCCCGCTTCATCTCATCGCGGCTTATCTTTTTGCGCAGAAAAAGTGAAATATTTTTATATTCAATTCCTAGAGTTTCCAGCCGTTTCCACGTAAGTCCGCTTGCGCGCAGGGACGAAACTTCGCCTATCATGCCTTTCTTCAATCTTTCATTAAGACGGGTAGATATCCTTCTCTTCAATTCTTCGTCGTCAATATCAATACCAATCTCCAAAATGGCGTATTTTGGCGGTATTGTTATTAAATCCGGCACGCTTCCCATGCTTCTCGCGATCTCTATGGCGCGGATGAGTCTGACTTTGTTGTATTTATCAATCGTTGACGATCTTTTCTTATCAGCTTTTTTTAGTATTTCGTACAATTCTGCCGGTGTCTTTCTTTCCAGCTGTTTTCTAAGCTTGATGTCCGGAGGAACAGGGGGATATACCATGTTATTGACGATGGACTGTATATAGTAACCGGTTCCCCCGGCTAAAATGGGAACCTTACCCTTGGAAAGAATTAGGGCAATAGACGCTTCACATAATTGTTTGAAACGATCCGGACCGAATTTTTCCTTCGGGTTCGCTACGTCCAAAAGATGATGAGCAATACCCCCCATTTCATTTTTTGTTATTTTTCCGGAACCAAGATCGAGCCCTTTATAAACTTGTCTCGAATCAGCCGAAATTACTTCACCTTTGTATTTCTTAGCAAGGGTGACAGCAAGCTCACTTTTACCTGTGGCAGTCGGGCCTAAGATAACCAAGATTTTTTGCATTGTGCCGGGAGAGAGAATCGAACTCTCATGGATTACTCCGCACGATTTTGAGTCGTGTGCGTCTACCAATTCCGCCATCCCGGCTTATTAATTTATTTAGAACACGCGGATGATTTCCCCCTTCTTCCACTTCCCCTCTTTAGAGGGGAAGTGCCTCGCCCCGAGGCGATGGGGTGTCTTCTCTTATAAAGCTAATAGCCAACAGCTAAAAACCATTCTGTTCCCAGCTAATAAAGATATTAACCCCAATAATTAATTTTGGCAAAAAAATACTGTGTTGTATAATAGACGCATAAATCACCATGTCGCAATTTTATAACAACTCCATTTTTTGGATTGAGACTCATAAGATCAAGCCCAACCCGCTTCAGCCGCGGCGCGAGTTTGATGAGGCGCGTTTGCGCGATCTTGCTGACTCCATAAGAATGTACGGAATCCTCCAGCCGCTCGTGGTCACAAGGAAGGAGGTTATTCTGGAGGATGGGGGTCTTATGGTGGAATATGAGCTGATCTCCGGCGAGCGGCGCTTGCGAGCTTCCAAAATCGCCGGTCTCAATCAAGTACCAGCTCTTATTCGCGCCGGAGAAGATGATGATAGGGTTAAATTGGAATTGGCAATTATAGAAAACTTGCAGAGGGAAGATTTGAATCCAGTGGAAAGAGCCAGAGCGTTTCAACGTTTAGCCGACGATTTTAAGTTCAAACATTCTCAAATCGCGGAGAAAGTCGGCAAGAGCCGTGAATATGTGACCAATACCTTGAGGATCCTGATGCTTCCTTCGGAAATTCTGGATGCTCTCTCGCAGGGCAAGATCACGGAAGGCCATACTCGCCCTTTGATGATGCTTCAAGACAGGCCGGAAGAGCAGAAAATTCTTTTTAGAGAAATATTGATAAAGAAAGTTACTGTAAGGGAAGCTGAATCAATTTCGAGAAGGATCGCTTACGATCGGGCCAGAAAGAAGGAAGGATCCAGCGATCCTGAAATACTTGATCTTGAAGAGAAGTTCGCCACATCGCTCGGTACCAGAGTGCAGATTGAACGCAGGAATGTTGGCGGTAAAGTGGTTATTGATTTTTTCACAACCGAAGATTTGCGCGGACTTCTCGCGCTTCTGAACAACAGTGTTAAAAGAGATCCGAATGAGCTTATTAAAAAACATATAGCGATTCATGACGGTTTGGCGGGTGGCGGTGAAGCAGGTCAAGGAGATACTCCGGCTGACAACTCCGGGCCGGTGTCCGCAAAAAGCAACCCAGAAGATTCAGAAGATCTTTACTCTATAAAAGATTTCAGTATTTAGATTTTAGATTAAAGATAGAATTTACTCGGCCATGTGAGCGGTTACGGGTTTTATTGTGTTTCTAGACTAAAAATTATAGTATAATGATAGACAGTCCTTAAAAAACACTTGCGTAAATGACAAGGAGACCGTTTTCTGCACCGAATGACAACTCTGTTGGAGACGAAGCGGCATTGATCAAGTGTTTTTCTTCCTCCCCGCGCCGGCTGTTTTCCGGTGCGGGGTTAAATTTACCCCAAGAATGTCAACGCTAAGAGTTGACATTCTTTCACTTCGCGATTTTGTCAGGTCTATGGTTGAGGCACGTTTTGTTACTGCATCTCTCGGGAATTGTTTTTGTGCCTTCCATCATAAGCGATCCGCAAAGGTCGCATATGTTTCCGGTCGGTTTAGCTTTTATGGCGTTCTTGCATTTCGGATAATTTGAACAGCTGTAAAAAATTCCGAATCGGCCTTTTCTTTCCGTCATGACGCCTTCCTTGCATATCGGGCAGGAGACGCCGGTGGAGTTTTGCCTTTCCAATTCAGCATCTTTTTTTATAAATTTGCATTTCGGATAGTTGTCGCATGAGATAAATTTGCCGAACCGTCCTTCACGTTCTACCAATTTTCCGCCGCATTCCGGACACGGCTCGCCGGTTACTTTCGGCCCGCTAAGTTCCTTTCCCTCAAATGTTCTGGCGCCTGTACATTCTGGAAATTTGGCACAGCTCAAAAATTTACCAGTTTTTCCTAGCTTGACTATCATGGGCCCCCCGCATAGCGGGCATTTGAACTCCTCAGGCGCGTCGCCCAGATTGGTTATCTTTTCCATTTTCTCCTTTGACTTCACCTCTTTCAGAAATGGTTTGTAGAAATCCGTTAAAGTCTTTACATATTCTCTTCGTCCCTCGGCTATTTCATCCAGCTCGTCTTCCATCTCAGCGGTAAAAGTGTCACTCACGTATTTGGTGAAATTATTTTCAAGAAAAGTGCTTACAACGTCACCGGTATCGGTCGGTTTTAATGATTTGTTGATTTTTTCCACATACCCTCGATCCTCTATGGTTTTTATAATTGACGCGTAAGTAGATGGGCGTCCGATGCCGCGTTTCTCCAATTCTTTGATTAATCCGGCCTCGGTATATCTCGGCGGCGGCTGGGTTTCCTTCTCATCAGTGCTCAGGGAAATGAGATCCAATCTGTCTCCGGCTGCCACTTTCGGCAGTTCCACGTCTTCGCCTCTCGCGTCCGGATCCGCGCTGAGCCACCCCGGAAAGAGCACTCTGCTTCCATTGGCGGCAAAGTCCGGTATGTTTTCAGTATTAACACCGGCGGAAATTTTAGTTCTTAAGGTTTTTGCAGACGCCATTTGCGACGCTACGGTTCTTTGCCAAATGAGACGATATAGCTTCTTCTGCTCTTCGTTGGCGCCCGCGGATTCTCGGCTTATCGTGGTAGGTCTTATCGCTTCATGAGCTTCTTGGGCATTTTTGCTTTTTTTAGCGTATACCCTTGGCGATAAAAATTCTTTGCCGTATTTATTGCTTATGGTCGCGTATATTTGTCCGAGAGCGTTCTGGCTTAAGTTGGTGCTGTCAGTTCTCATGTATGTAATAAGGCCTGCTTCGTATAGACGCTGAGCCAGAGACATGGTTCTGGCGGGAGCATATCCGAGCCGCGAACTCGCGGCCTGCTGCAGCGTGGATGTAATGAAGGGAGCGCGCGGATCGCGCTTTGCTTCCGACTCCTTCACTTCCTTTACCGTCCAAGGGTTACTGTTTCCGGCTTTCAAAATTTTGTCCACCTCACTCTTCTCTGTCGGTTCCTTTTCGCAAATAAAAGCGATATCCTCTCCTTTTTTTGTCTTAGTATTGGCCGTGATTATCCAGAATGTGTGCGAAATGAACGCTCTAATTTCTCTTTCTCTTTCCATGAGAATGCGAAGAGCGGGGGATTGGACGCGACCGGCGGAAAGTCCGTATCTCACTTTTTTCCAGATTAGGCCGGACAAATCATATCCCACCAGCCGGTCTAGAACCCTTCTTGCTTCCTGGGCTTTGCGCAAGTTTTCGTCTATGCTCCTGGGATTGGCCAAGGCCTCATGTATGGCTTCTTTGGTGATTTCGTGATAAGTAATGCGTTTTATCTTTGAATAAGGAACTTGTGACTTAGCATCGCCGTCTTTGTCGGTGATGATACTGGAAATATGCCACGCTATCGCTTCGCCCTCCCTGTCGGGGTCCGTCGCGAGCAATATTTCAGAAGCTTTACCCGCGGACATTTTTATTTCCGCCACTACTTTTTCCTTGCCCGGCGATATTTCGTAATGCGGTACAAATCCCGCTTCAATATCAATCGCTTTTTTATTGCTTTTCGGAAGATCGCGAATATGGCCGACTGACGCTTTGACGGTATATTCATCTCCCAAGTATTTTGAAATTGTTTTGGCTTTAGCGGGTGATTCCACTATAAGTAATTTTTTTGCCATGGGCTAAGTATTACACGGAGATCAAAAAATATGCAAATTACGACAATGCGCGAAACCGCCTCTTCTTCCTCCCCCCCCTTTTTAAAGGGGGAGTCCTCGTTCTTACGAGGGAGGGGGTTCCTCTCTACTGTTAATTTTAATCCTAAATCCTACAACTAACCTACAAAAAAAAGAGCTTGCATACGCAAGCCCTCGCGCCTTTCCTTAAATGGTTAAGGAATGGCAGGGGAACAAAGACCAAAAAGTCTTCGTTAAATGATCTCTACCACGAAACGCCAGTCGTCGGTGGAGGGGCCGTTAACCGATATGAAGTTCGAGTACCAGGAATTACCTTGGCCTCTAAGGTACGGGAAGCGGATGTTCTGACCGTTCACCCACTCTGAACCGGTAAAGCCGATAGGTCCTTTGTTGTCGGGGCGAGCGTACTTTTTCTTGAACGCTTCGCGCCATTGCCCAAGAGCTGGCGCGCCGTGTAGAGCAACAAGTGCCATAGTTAACGCGTCAAAGGTCGGCTGCCAGCCGACGCTGACCATTTTAAAACGGCCGATCTGCATACCTCTTACTTTTGGTCCTTTGAATTTCCACTTATCAGCGTCAATGTACATATCGTTCCGCAGCATTTTGATGGGGTCGGTGGCATCTCCATCAAGCGTCAGCTCAAAGATTTCACCGTCCTCAGGGACGGGAAGGTAATCATATGCCGGCGGTTCCGTGTTTGGCCTCGGCGTTTGTTTTTTTGCTCCGGCTTCGGCGGCGCGTTTCCCAAGTTCAACGAACCATTCCGGTCGGAGACATTCAATGTCCTTTCGGTGACCTCCGGCGTGGCCGATTCCTAAGTAGATGAGTGCTTCATAGTCTGTGGTTTGCATGGAAAGCCCCTCCTTTCTCGGGGCTGTTTTTTGGTTGAATTTTGACTTACATCTGAAAAAACGTTAACACGCCAATACTTGTTCTGTCAAACTTTTATTCACTTCACTTTAGAGAATCTAAATATCAAGGTTAAACCTTGATGGCGCGCATCGTTTTACTTAAGTCGTATTTCTCCCATCGTTTCCGTAATGATGCCTTTGATTTCCAAAACTGAAAGAAGTGTATTTGCTTTTCCTGTACTCATGCCGAGCGCGGTTATGAGCTCGTCTCTCGGCAAGGGGCTTTTCAATAATTCAATGATCCGCTTCTCGTCCGCGGAACAATCATCGTAACCAAAATTCATGCTGTGCTGGGATTTCGGAGCAAGCCCAAGCTGTTCAATAATGTCTTCCGAACGTGTTACGGGAGTGGCGCCGAGGCGGATGAGCATATGCGGACCCGCCGACGTGGATGAGAAGATGGAACCGGGCACGGTCAGGACATCTCTGTTGTATTCAGTGGCGAATTTCGATGTGATGAGCGTGCCGGATTTTTCCTCCGCTTCCACGACAAGGACAGCGTGGGACATGGCCGCCATCAGTCGGTTGCGCTGTGGAAAGCTGTACGGAGTCGCGATAAATGTTTCTTCAAATTCGGAAATTAACGCTCCTCCGTTATCCAGAATTTCTCGCGCCAGTCCGAGGTGGGATCGCGGGTATAGCGCTTTGTCGCCAAGCCCGGATCCAGGAAACGCCAAAGTCAGGAGCCCCGTGTCCAGCGCGGATCTGTGCGCTATGGCGTCCATGCCGAGAGCAAGACCGGAGACGATGACTATGGGGTAGGATCGTAGACCACATATCAATTTCTCGCACGCGTCTTTCCCATAATTAGTATATTTGCGCGACCCGACGACTGTGAGAAATTTGAAATTCTCATCCGGTATTGATCCTTTGACGTATAATCTGCGGGGAGGATCGGGGATCTGGGATAAGAGGTCGGGAAAATTTTCGCGTTCCAGTGTAAAAGTGGGATATTCCATTAGCATAATCTTAGCAGTTTTGATATTATGGTAAATACGCTTGACGAATAGCGCATACAATAAAGCACGAAATTCTGGTTCGACCCCTCCGACTTCGCTCAGGGTAAAAGGCTCACCATCCTGAAGAATTTGAAGGAGAAATTCGAAAAAATTGTAAATTCAAAAAAGAAAAAAAAGAAAGAAGAGGATAACACTTAGAATAAAACAAAGTTATGTTGGACATTAAATTCATACGAGAAAACAAGGAGATAATAAAAGAGGGCGCGCGAAAAAAACAAATAATTGTGGATATTGACGCGCTTATTAAACTTGATGACACGAGGCGCGAGCTTAATATGGCCATAGACCAGAAACGGTCGGAGCAAAACACGTTTAATGATCATATTACCAAAGTTACGGATGAGTCGGAAAGAAAGATGCTTATAGAGAAAATGAAATACTTGAAGGACGCTCTGCAAAAAGACGAGGAAAAAATGAAAGCAGTGATGTTAAAATGGAAAGCCATGATGCTTGAAGTTCCGAATATTCCTGATATGTCTGTGCCTGAGGGGGTGGATGAAAGTTCCAACGAGACGGCGCTAGAGTGGGGGAATAAGCCGGAATTTTCCTTTAAGCCCAAAGACCATGTTGATCTTATGGTCAATCTGAAAATGGTGGATTTTGAGCGCGGCGCGAAAGCGCACGGATTCAGGGGTTATTATCTTTCGGGAGACGGAGCAGAATTGAGCTGGGCGTTGTGGAATTACGGCAGGGACTTTTTCGGCAAAAAAAATTTTACGCCTTTTATTCCGCCGGTTATAGTAAGGAAAGAATTTTTTTACGGCACGGGACATCTTCCGAGAGAATCCGAGGATTTGTATAAGACAGGGGACGACGATTATTTGTCCGGCACGGCCGAAGTGCCCATGATGGCGTACCACAGTGGCGAAGTTTTGAATGAGAATGATTTACCTCGGCGTTATCTTGCTTTTTCGCCATGCTTCAGGAGGGAAGCGGGAAGTTATGGCAAAGATACGAAAGGCCTGCTCAGGGTGCATGAATTTTTCAAGTTGGAACAGCTCATCATTTCAAAGGCAGACCACGCCGATTCTGTTGAGTTGCACGAAGAGATAAATAGAAATTACGAGGAGTTTATTGAATCGCTCGGTTTGCCGTACAGGCGTCTTGTCATATGTGGGGGCGATTTGGGCGCGAGCAAGGTCAAACAATACGATACCGAAGCGTGGTTTCCGGCCCAGGGAGTTTACAGAGAATTGTCCAGCGCTTCTTATTATCACGATTTTCAGACCAGACGGTTCAATATTCGCTATGATAGTGGAGGGAAGAAACGCTATGCGTACTCGCTCAATTCCACCGCCGTCGCCACGCCTCGCATTATCGGCGCCATAGTGGAAAACTTCCAGACAGAAGACGGTTCAGTGAATATTCCGGAAGCTCTTCGTAAATACATGGGCGGCAGAGAAATCATAGTGGATACCGCTTAACGAAAAGCGCACACAAAAAAAGCGCGAAATTCTGGTTCGACCCCTTCGACTTCGCTCAGGGTAAAAGGCTCACCATCCTGAGGAACTCGAAGGAGAAATCCTGGTTCGACAAGCTCACCATCCTGAAGAATTTGAAGGAGAAATTCGAAAAAATTGTAAATTCAAAAAAGAAAAAAAAGAAAGAAGAGAAGAACACGTAGAGACGCTTGATGAAAAGCGCAAACGACAAATGGGGTGAGTTTTTTTATATCCTCCAAATCTTCCAAAAGACAATTAATGTTTAAAAAATCTAATTTAAGATCAAAAAAATTCGCAAGGAGGCGAAAAAGAATACTCCTTCTGAGGATGGGTTCATTACTTATTGTGTTTGCGTCCGCTGTGTGGCTTGTTTCATATTTATCTTCTTTGGACAAAGTGACCATATCTCGCATCGGTGTGGAAGGAAACCTGGCGCTTGATAAAAGCGAGATATCAGAAGATGCTTATTCCGAGCTTGAGGGCAGATATTTGGGAATTCTTTCTAAAAAAAATGTCTTGATTTTTCCCAAGGAAAATATTGAAAAGAAACTTAAAGAAAAATGGAAAAGAATAGATGAGGTGAAGATTGAACGATCTTCTTTGACGTCCATAGCTGTTAAAATAACGGAAAAAAAACCGGAATACTTGTGGTGCGGGGGGGAAGAAAATGCTCCGTCCGGAGGGAGGGAGTGTTTTTTTATGGATCGCGATGGATATATTTTTTCCAAAGCGCCGCAATTCAGCGACTCGGTGTTTTTTAAGCTTTTCAGCAACATAAATAAAGAATCCCCCATCGGAGAATATTTTGCGGACAATACGGATTTTACGAACATAAGCGCGCTGATTTCGCTTATGGTTCGAGACGGTATTGGCGCGACGAAGCTTGTCAGAAAGGATAACGGCGAATATGAGCTTTATCTCGGCGATGGCTCCAGAGTCTTTTTGAATATTGATTCCGATTACAAAGACGCATATGAAAACCTAAGGGTTTTTCTAGAAAGTGATATCTACCTTGCTATTGATAAGGCATCTTCACCCATAGATTACATTGATCTACGGTACGGCAATAAAGTGTTTTACAAATGAAAACGGGTCCGTCTCGTTTCCTCGACAAAATACCCTTCTTTCCACGCCATTTTTTACTCTTGAGTTTGACTTATTGCGGAAGGTCTCGTTGAAAGCGAAATAAAGCACTCTGATGAGCTTCACTTTTGCTACGGTCTCTAATACAATACAACCTGCCGACTATGAATAATAAAAAAAGTTCAGGTATCTTATATTATATTTTTTGGATTTTTGTTCCGGTACTTGCCGGAATATTCTTGGTCTGGGGTGGGGTATTCGGAATCAATAACTTTTCCCTGGAATTATTTAAAGATGGACAAACTTATGTATTTTCGGCGTCAGAGAATGTTTTGGCAATGCGCGAATTGACGGAAGGAGGAGGAAGTGAAAAAACCTATGAATTGGCTTTAGCCGGAGCGGCGCTTGCCTCCAAAGATGAAGAAATAATAGAAGAAGAAAAAAAGGAAGAACAGAGAGCTGAAGACATTGAGGTATCCGCGCTATCTTTCCTCGTTGGCGACCTTGATACCGGAGAAGTGATTTTGGAAAAGAACGCCGGCCTTATATTGCCAATAGCTTCTATCACTAAACTGATCACGGCTTTAGTGTCTTTGAATACGCTTGATCAAAATACTGCTATCACCATTTCTGAAACTGCCATCAAAACTTTCGGCACGACGGGGGGATTGAAAGTCGGGGAAAGGATGACATTGGGCACACTTATGTATCCTTTGCTTCTGGTTTCCAGCAATGACGCCGCGGAAGCTATAGCGCGAAGCGATGATAGAGGGGGGTTTTTAGAGATGATGAACAGCGCGGTTTTGGCTATGGGCGCTTACAACACGAAATTCAATGACGCTTCCGGACTCTCTCCGAAGAATATTTCTACCGCGAATGATCTGTTTAAAATAGCACGCTATATATATGGTGAGAAAAGGGAAATTTTTGATATGACGCTGAAACAGTCCTACAGCGCGCATGGACATAAATGGGTTAACCCGACCTATTTTTTGAAAACTAAATCTTATATTGGAGGAAAGAACGGTTTTACGGATGAAGCGGAAAAAACCGGAGTTTCTCTTTTTCGTATGTCTATAAACGGCGGAGATGAAAGAAATATTGCCGTTATAATATTAAAAAGCAAGGATCGTAATAAAGATGCGTCGGCGATAATAAAGTATCTTGATAAAAAAAAGCGAGAGAAATAATGGTTCCCGGGAGAGATCTTAGAGCCCATCCACCATCTAACCGCCAGATATGAGCAAGACATGGCTTGCCTGCCATTAGATCGTGGATGGGCTCTTAGAAGAAGTTGTTAGATTAAAGATTTAAGTTAGAAATCCATCTGTCATTCCCGCGTAAGCGGGAATCCAGAGTATGCAGATAAAACCTTGGATTCCCGCTTTCGCGGGAATGACCCGTCTAAACCCAAGTTATCTTACATTAATTCTGATTCTGGCCGTGTTGTTTGATTCATTCATTTCCTTAACTTTATTGTCTGGGTCCACTTTTATTTCAAAATCAAGATTTCTCCCGCTTCTGAATTCATCAAAGCTCAAAATATATTCCACCCGATCTTTCGGCAAGAGAGAAACCTGCCTGCCGGAACTGAACTGTCTTCGTCTTTTAGTGGGCAGATCGGATTCAAATTCCCAAGAGCCCGATCTTTTGGTGCCTGCGTTTACGACGATGAATCGAACCGCGGCAGTGTCATCATCGTCTATATTGTCCCGCCGTGTAAAGGATTTCGTTCGCTTGTTGTAAGTACCAGTCTCCAGTGCGACAATAGCCAGATCCGCTTGGCCATTCTCGTCTTCCGCGGGAGGTATAAGTGTGGGAATAACCCGTGATCTTTCCACGGGGGGTTGGTAGATGGGCTTTCTTGGTGTCTTAGGAGATGGTGAAGGAGAAGTAGCCTCGGAAGGTTTCGGGGTGGATGTCAAAGAAGGCGTGGCGACCGGCGAAGGTGACTCTTCTCTCGCGCTTGGGCTTTGGGAAAGGGAGCTGTTGACCACTGTCACAAGTATGTCGTCCGAAGCCGCGACCATTCCTTTGCTCTCGTCAATAAAGCCGAGCACTATGGTCGCGTCAAGATATCTGTTTTCTCCAGACACGGCTGCAAGCGACAATGACCTCAAGTCTTTGTTGATTCTTAACGGCTTGCCGCATATTAATATTTCGCTCTTGCCCTTCTCTATTTTTTCCAAATGAAGTCCGTCTCTGCATTCATACGTGAGCGTGAAATATCCTTCATGTCTGAGCTTAGCTGTCCAATTGATATTGAATGTTTCGCCTGAGTCAACATTGTATTTGTCAGTGGTAAGGTTAAGGCGGGTTTCGGAGGGCAGGATTTTGGAAACTGCGGATGAAATGCCGGAAGTGATTGACTTCATTCCGGACGTGGAATACTTCACAATTACAAGACTGATCAGGGCGAGTATTCCCGCGAGACCGATGACGGCGAGAGTTTTGATAGAGATGTCTTTGTATTTTTCTTTTTGGCCCAGTTTCTCCTCATTTTCTGAGTTCTCAGCATCCTTTTTTTCATTTTCGTTTGCCATGTTTTTATTAATGATTATTTAATTATTGTTACGAAACTCTTTTCTCGGCAGGGCTTTTGCGGAACACGGGTATTTTTTTGCAAAAAAATCCCTATGCTCGCCCGTCGGCTTGCGCAATGTTCCGCAAAAGCCCTGCCTTCGACGAGTTTCGTAATTCACGATTATTTAATTATTGTTACGTTACATTATAACGGAGATGGCTTTTGTCAACTGATTGAAGGTAACTGCTCACAAGACCGAGTGGTGTCATTCCCGCGAAGGCGGGAATCTAGGCCATATTTTGATCTGGATTCCCGTTTTCACGGGAATGACAGAAGAAAAGAAGGCTGTGGTGTGGCCATTACTCGGCCTTGTGAGGAGCTACGATTGAAGGGGTTGACAATATTGATGTGACGGTGGTATACCCAAACAGATCATGGTATGGTTTGCGTCCTGGATTACATGACAATCTTGCGGTAAATCGGTTCTAAGAGCCTGTTCATAATCTAATCGCAAATTAATGAATAAAAACAACGCTTACCCGCCACATTTTCCAAATTTCGGCTGCAAATCACTCATTCCTCCTCAACATAGCTCGCTATTCCTCGTCGGACTTCGTGATTTTCGCTCGAAATTTGGGAAATGTGCCTAGGTATTAGATTATGAACAGACTCTAGTCCCAACTACATACTATATAGCCATGAATGAAATTAAAGTTAAGTTAAATAGGTGGAGAGCCCTAATTTCACCCATAAGGGACAATTTTTTTCATTTTTCAATTCTGACGACTTTTATATTTTTTTTGACCTTTACTTTTCTTGGTCTTACTGGTTTTATGCCGGCTGGGATAGTCTCCATAGACAGCGATGTGTTGGCGGCTGAAACCAATAACACCGCTCTGAAAGAGGAAAATGTTGAGTTTCCGGTCGCGGAGTCAAAGCCGCAATTACAGGAGCAAGAAAAACCGACACGGATAATAATTAAAAAGATAGCAATTGACAGTTCCATATCAAACCCCGAAACGGGAGAAGTGTCGGTACTGGACGATGCTCTGAAAAACGGAGTGGTGAGACATCCTTCGTCGGCACTGGTGGGTGAAAACGGCAACATCTTGCTTCTTGGCCATTCTAGTCATCTTAAAGTGGTGCATAACGGCGCTTATCGGTCTTTTAATGATATAGAAAAACTTGTGAAGGGAGACGAGATTACCATATTTACTGATACGCGAGTTAATACTTACAGAGTTACAGACGTGTCGCTCGTGAAGAATAGTGAAGGTAGGGTGGACTTCATTGCGGAGAGGCCGATGCTAACTCTAGTCACGTGCGATAATTTCGGCGCCAAGGAAGATCGTTATGTGGTCAAGGCGGAGTTTATTAAAAGTGTAAAAATGGTTGAATGAGTCCTCTTTGGGGCACCACGCACTCTTTTGAGAAAGCGGGGAGACGCGGAAAATAATTAACATGAAAAAAATGAAAAAATACATCTTGCCGATATTCGCGGGCTATATAACGATCTCCTTTTTTATGATGAGTGCCGGAACGGCAAGTGCGGGTTTTTTTGACGATATTTTGGATTTTGTAAATCCGGTAAATCACATTGAGAACATAAAAGAAGGCAAGGATCCGCTGGGATTTCCCATTCCAATAATTAGCGGAGTAACACCGGCGGTTCCGGATTTTGAAGAGGCGATAGGTTTGCCTTTCCAGCCGATCGTCCGGACAGAAGACGCGGATGATATTGATTTTACGGAAGCCACTTTGAACGGCTATGTGAACCCAAAAGGGGCAATAGATACGGAGGCGTATTTTGAATATGGTAAAACTGAAGACGTAAGCGACAAGACTGACAAAATCAGAATTCCCGCTCCGGCCAACATTGAAGTAGAAATTGAAGATTTGGAAGAGGACACTACTTATTTTTTTAGAATAGTCGCGAAAAATAAACTTTTCACTGAAAAAGGCAAATTGAAGAGTTTCAAAACAAAAGGAAGCGAACCCGCCGAGCAGGCCTTGCCCGAAGCGCCGGAATGCCCTCTTTTCTCTCCCGCGCCTCAGGGCAGAATCGTGGTGGAGTTTGACACGACAAGAAAGCTTGTTTCTTCAAGTAATGAACCAAGGGCGGTTTCCGATCCCGAAGGAGTGACTATTCCTAAAGGCGATTATCAGGTTACGCTTTTCTCAACGGATTTCGCTTCGGACGGCACGGATGCTAGGAAAAATCAGACTCAGACGCGTGAACAATGGTTCGTCCGGTTGTCAAAAGGCGGTCAAAAAATAATTGATACCGGAATAACAAACGATCTTATGGACATGGTCGCAAGGCCGTCTTTGACCCATAGGGTAAACCAGAAGCTGACTGTTCCGAATGATGCGGATACGGCTGTGGCGAGGCACGCATTTTTTCCAGATGACCACAGTCCCAATAGCGTCATAGCGGTGTGCGCCGCGTTTGATCCGATTGAAGCGGAAGAGCCGGAGGATAATCTGGCGGTATCGTGTCCGGATATTTCTGGTCCGTTTAGGATAAACGAACAAGTGACGAGAAGGGTAAATATAAGCGGTGGAGAAGAACCCTATACAATAGAGTGGAGCGGCAGTGACAATTTATCGGGCACGTCAACGGCAATCACGACTTCATATTCCACTTCCGGAACTAAAACGGCGGCGGTTACCGTGATGTCCGCGGATGGCCAGGTTTTAACCAGGACATGCAACGCTATAGTGATAGAACCGGCTGTTAGCGACGGCTTCAGCGCAGTTTGCTCATTGGATAGCGACACGGCTCTGGTGGGAGATGAGGTCAGAAGAATGGTAAATATCTCCGGAGGAACCGCGCCTTTTACAATAGAATGGACGGGGACTGACAGTTTGAGCAGTAGCGCTACTACGTCCGTTATAACTTATTCAAATCCGGGAACAAAGGAGGCAACGGTGCGAGTTGTGGACGCGAATAACCGCGTGTCCACGGATAGTTGCGCCGTTATTGTTCAAGCCGGAGGCGTCGGAGGAGATAACGACGGAGGAGGAAGTAGTGGCGGCGGCGGACGTTCGTCTAGACGGTCAGACGTAAATTTGGTTCAGAATGTTCAGCCAGCGCCTTTGGAGCCGGGTTTTATCTATCTTACCGAAGTGCCGGAGACTGGCATAGACAGCTACCCGAAATTCGCTCTATTTGTTCTCGGCCTTCTTTTTTGGAGCATGGTAGTGGCCGGATATTTTGTCTTAAAGAGGTCTCGTAAAAATTCGGGTCTGATTCGGATAAATGATCTTGCTTCCAGAGAGCGGGATAATGGAGGTAGCGAATTTTCATCCCGAGCCGGGTTGTCACAGCCCTCGGCTGGCGCTGATGTGTCTCGCCGTGTTGGAGATTTGGCATGGAAGGAGGAAACTCTTATTTCATCCGGCGGATTGGAAGCCGTATCGCGCTTTGCGGATGGAAACTTGTCACTTGCGGAAGATTTTTTAAATTTTTCTTTGAAAAAAATAAGGGAGAATATTCCCGAGGGGGAGTGGGTAACGGTAAATAAAGCACGCGTCAATGAATTACTTGAACAATTCAATTCGCCTGTGGCTGATTTCATCCGTTTTATGGTCAATGATGACAGAGAGGCGGTATATGCTGTGCTGAAAAAACTTGAGAATAGCGGCCGGTCTCTCGGCGAGTTTAAGGACAAAGTAATTTTTGAGTTGAAAGCGGAAATGGACAGAAGAACCAGAAGAGAAGACGCCTCAAATATCGCGGGAATATGCTTGTCGGCTTGGAGGGACGATAGGGTAATGGAAGCGATTTCAGTGCTGGAAAACTCGCGAGGAGGCATATTTTACCCATCATTGATCTCAGACAAGCTTTCATTGCTTAAAGCCTGCTCATGATTCCTAAAGGAGTCTGCCCGCTCTCCGAAGGGAGCAGGCGGGGTGGTCGTAGACCGGAGGATTTTTGCTCCTTCTTTTTGAAATTGATACATGAGTATTAGGATTTGTTTGGAAATTGGATTTTGGGAATTGCAGATTTCTCCTCCTCCTCCCCATCTTCAGAGGGGAAGTCCTCGTTCTTACAGGGATGGGGTGTCTTCCTTTCATCTTTTTTTGTATTTACAATTTTTTCGGATTTCTCCTTCAAATTCTTCAGGATGGTGAGCCTTTTACCCTGAGCGAAGTCGAAGGGGTCGAACCAGGATTTCGTGCTTGGTGCTTATCTGAGGTGCTTCGTGCTATTATGGAATACCGGAAAGTGTAATCTATGTCACAAAAAATTTTCAAATTAAAGAGCCATTTTGAGCCCGCTGGAGATCAGCCGAAAGCCATTAGTGAGCTGGTTCGCGGCCTTAAAGATGGCCTGCGCGAGGAGACTCTTTTAGGCGTTACCGGATCGGGAAAAACGTTTACTGTTGCTAATGTCATAAATAATATCCAAAAGCCCGCGCTGGTGATAGCACATAACAAGACGCTGGCGGCGCAGTTGGCGCAGGAGTATCGCGAATTTTTCCCGTCAAACGCCGTGCATTATTTCGTCTCATATTACGATTACTATCAGCCGGAAGCTTATATGCCGGTTACCGATACATATATTGAAAAGGAAGCGATGATTAATGAGGAGATAGACCGGCTAAGGCATGCTTCCACTCAGGCCCTGCTCACTCGAAATGACGTGATTATAGTCGCGACTGTTTCGTGCATTTACGGATTGGGCAGTCCGGTTGAATATGAAAAAGTCAATATTAAATTGGAGAAGGGAGCCAAATTCGCTCGCAAAGAACTGATAAAAAAACTTATTGACAGCCATTACGTAAGAACAACAGCAGATGTTTCTCCGGGACAGTTCCGCGCGATAGCCAATTCTGTTGAGATTATGCCGGTCAATGAAAAAGTGCTTTATAGAGTGGAATTATCTGCCGACCTCGTAAGTGAAATCACCAGAGTTGATCCGGTTTCTCAAGCGCGGCTTTCTTATGAAGATATTTATTATCTGTTTCCGGCCAAGCACTTTATAAGCGGGGATGACGCGTCGCGCGCCGCTCTTCGCACGATCAAGGCCGAGCTGGATTCTCGCCTCAAGGAGCTTGAAAATGAAGGTAAACTGCTGGAAGCGGAGCGTCTGAAGCGTCGCACCAATTACGATCTTGCTCTTATAAGAGAGATTGGTTATTGTAACGGCATAGAAAATTACTCCAGGCATTTCTCGGGCAAGGCGGAGGGGGAGCCGCCGTTCACACTTCTTGATTATTTTCCTAAAAAGGAAGGGCGCGCGGATTTTCTCACTGTTATTGATGAATCACACGTAACCGTTCCTCAGCTTCGCGGTATGTATGCCGGAGACGCCTCCAGAAAAAATACTTTGGTTGAACATGGATTCAGATTGCCGTCGGCTCGCGACAACAGGCCGCTCAAATTTGATGAGTTTATGAAAAATGTCGGGCAAATTATATACACATCCGCCACTCCTTCTTTGTATGAATTTGAAAACAGCGGAAAGGTGGTGGAGCAGATCATACGCCCGACCGGACTTATTGATCCTGAAATACACGTGAGGGGCGTGGTTGAAAAAGGTAGTTACAAAGGACAAATAAGCGATTTCATAGATGAGGCGGAAAAGGTTATTAAAGATGGAGGTAGGGTAATTGCCACTACTCTGACCAAAAAAATGTCCGAGGATCTTTCCGAGTATCTTAAAGAGAGAAAAATCAAAGCGGAATATCTTCATAGCGGCGTGAAGACCATAGAGAGAATAGAGATACTTACTGACTTTCGCAGGGGTAAGTTTGACTGTCTTGTGGGAGTTAATCTCCTACGAGAGGGGCTGGACCTTCCGGAAGTTGTTTTTATAGGAATATTAGACGCCGACAAGGAGGGCTTTTTGCGCTCTGAAACCTCGCTTATCCAAACTATCGGTAGAGCAGCCAGGAACGTGAAAGGCAGAGTTACGCTTTACGCGGATGCGGTCACTCCATCCATGGCGAAAGCAATAAGCGAAACGGAACGCAGGCGTAAACTTCAAAGGGCGTACAACGCGAAACATGGTATAACGCCCAAAACTATAGAAAAAAACATAAAAGACATAACGGAACAAATGAGAAGTGAGCATAGTAAGGCCGTGAAGGAGTTATTGAAAATTGATTCAGGGTTGATGAGCAAGAACCCCGGCAAACTTATAAAAGAAAAAGAGAAACAAATGAGCGAAGCGGTAAGAATATTGGATTTTGAAACCGCCGCCATATTGCGCGACGAACTCAAAGTTCTCAAAGGCATCGCGCTCGAGTAGACATATCGGCATAATTTCCTACTGGCAGGAGTTCTCGTCTAGATGATATACTATCATTATTGTGATAAGAGGAGTTAAAAAATTATTTTCTATTAGCGCGGGCCGGAAGGCGGCCAAGTCATCCGAAGAAGCGGTGGAGATGCTTTTTTCCTTTATAGAAGGGGTGGTTAATGACCGTGGCATTATTGAGCCGATTTTAAAAAAAATTGACGGGCTTAGGCATCTTCCTTTTGAGGAACGAATGTTGGCTTCGGTCCGTTCGGTTTTTATTTTGGAAGATCTGATATTGAAGAACAGACCTCCTGTGGTGAAAAAAGCGTATACTAAGGAATCTTTCCGCAGAGAGATAGCGGATCGCGTCAATGTTTCTTTGCTGCCCGACGTGTTCCGTCTCATTTTTTTGGACAAGATCGCCCAGGCTCTCTGCCTTTATGAAGTTTTTCTCAATGATTATGCCAAATACGCATTAAAAAATCTAGGAATAGAAAAAACGCGCCTGATTTTGCTCGGTGAGCCGTTGGCAAAAACATTAAAAGTTACGGACAAGGGTTTGGACTTTTCAGAATTCAACTCTCGCATTTACGAAAATGAGCGAGTCAATCTGGAGGGTGTTACAGATATTTTCCGAGCGCTTTACGCGGTTTTTTATATTGCGATAAAAAAAGAGCAAGATGACAAGCGAGCGGATGAATTGAATGAAAAAATATTCAAGAAGGTAAGAGATTCTTACGATTATGAGATTATATCAGGATTTCTGGAGGTCTTGCCCGGAGGAGAGGCGGAAAATCAGCGTCTGACTTTTCTTACGCGAGAACAGTTGGCCGGTGAGGTCAAACAACGGACTTTGGACATTGCTTTGGAAAAACAAAAAGTGGACGAGAAAGTCAAGCAGAGGACAAAACAGCTGGAAGAAGAAAAAAACAAGCTGGATTTCATTACGGAAAATATGTTGGAGGGCGCGATTCTTTTTAACAGCGCAATGAAGGTGGTGTTTGTTAATAAAAAATGTAGAGAGATTTTATCTTTGGACGCTAATGATAATGTTGAGAATGATATCCTTGACGCGTATGCGCGCATATTTCCGGAGTATCCGATCGCGGACTCTTTTGAGAAGGTCAGTCATGGTAAAATGTACGTCGTGCCCGAAGTAGATTTCGGCGATAGGAGGATATTCAGATTGTCGTTCGCGGCTTTGTATGACAAGAAGGATGAGAAAGCCAATTATCTGATATGGATAGAAGATATCACCGAAGTAAAGCAGTTGGACAGGAGAAAAAGCGAGTTTATTTCAGTTGTTGCCCATCAGTTGCGTACACCGTTGTCCGGCCTCAAATGGACGATACACATGATAGCTAGCGGAGATTTGGGACCACTTTCGGCAGACCAGAAAATTTTTTTGGAAAAATGCTATGACAGCAACGAAAGGATGATTACACTGGTGAATGATATGTTGGGAGCAAACAGGATTGAGTCCGGTAAATTTCAGTACAATTTTCTGAAAATAGACGCCAAAAAAATACTGAATGGCGTTCTGTTTGATATGAGGCAGGAAGGAGCGAGAAAGAATATTAAAATCCAGTTTGAATCCGAATCGGGAGATGTGCCGCAAGTTTATGTTGACCCCGACAAGATCAGGCAAGTAATGCAAAACTTGATTGAAAATTCCATCAAATATACAATAAAGGACGGGTTCATAAAAATAAACATGAAGAAGAAGGAAAATTTTATGGAAATAAGCGTTCGCGACACTGGCATCGGTATTCCGAAAGATCAACAGAAAAACATTTTTACCAGATTTTTCCGCGGCAAGAATGCCGTTGCTATGGAAACAGACGGCACGGGGCTGGGTTTGTTTATCGTAAAGAACTTGGTGGAAAAGCATGGTGGCAAGGTGTGGTTCGAAAGCGAAGAAAATAAAGGAAGTACGTTTTACTTTACTTTACCAGTCGCCGAATAAAATATACTTATGAAAAAAATTCCAAGCACGAAGCACGAAATACGAAAAAATTCAAAACATTAAATCCAAAAAAGTATGTTTAAAATTTTCCGGATTTGAAATTTTATTTTTTTTCGAGTTTCGAATTTTGGATTTCGAATTTATTAAAAAATCATGGCAAAAAAAATTTTGATAATAGAGGACGATGTTTTTTTGGGCGATGTACTGCTTAAGAAATTAAAAAGCAGTGGATATGACGCTTACTTGGCGCGTGACGGCGCGGTAGGTCTGAACGACATGAAAACTTTGTCACCTGACCTTGTTTTGCTTGATATTATTCTGCCTTCCCTCAATGGATATGAAATTCTTGAGGAAAAAAACAAAACTCCTCAGTTGGAAAAAATACCGGTAATCGTAATATCTAATTCCGGCCAGCCGGTGGAGATCGACAGAGTGCTCTCACTCGGAGTGAAAGATTATATGATCAAGGCCCAGTTTGATCCGGAAGAAGTTATCGCCAAGGTTCGCCTTCAGTTGAACGAAGATCGAAATGAGCCGGAAACCACAAGCGGTTCTTCAGTCCACAGAGTCATAACTTCTCTAAAAGACAAAAAAATTGTTTGGGTGGAAGATGATATTTTCTTGAGCGAAATAATCGCCAAGAAACTGGCGAATCAGGGTTGTAAGCTATACCATGAGACTAATGGCGAGGAAGCGATCAGAACTGTTGAGCGTGAACTACCCGACCTAGTGATGCTTGATATTTTATTGTCCGGAATAGATGGGTTTGAAATATTGAAGCGTCTGAAAGCGAATGATAAAGTAAAGCAAATACCGGTTATCACATTGTCCAATCTTGGCCAAAAGGAAGATATAGACAAAGCTCTTGGCTTGGGGGCTGAAAAATTTCTTATTAAAGCCACTGTTACTCTGGACGAAATAATTGATGAAATTACGCGCGTGATTGAGCAAAAGTCAAACGCTAAGAGGGGAGTGGGGGTAATTGAAAATCTAAAAGAAAGCGTGTAGAATGCTTTTGACGAGCAGGGTTTGCTTCCCGGCTCTGCCATGCTTTTATGATAGGACTTACGTGCGTAAGTCCTAATGTGTTAATGTGCTAATAATTATGAAAAAATACATTGTCCTCATGGCCGTTATATTCGGTTTTACGATTTATTCGTTTTCCTTTGCGTCGGAATCCGTTGAAGTGTCTCATGGTCCCGGTATCACATTGCTTTGGATAGCAGTCATTCTGATAGCCGCTAAACTGTCCGGTTTGGTAGAGAAAATCGGCCAGCCCGGGGTACTGGGAGAGTTGCTGATAGGCGTGCTTATTGGAAACCTCGTTCTTTTTGGCATAAATACATTTGAGCCCATCAAGACGGATTTTGTCGTGTCTTTTTTGGCGCAGTTGGGAGTCATAATTCTTCTTTTCCAGATCGGTTTGGAATCAAACATAGCTAAGATGAAAAAAGTGGGACTTAGAGCCGGACTGGTGGCCATTATAGGGGTTGTGTTGCCATTTATTGCCGGAGCTTATATTGTCGGACCATGGCTCTTGCCGGGTCTGTCTCAAAACGCCTATTTATTTTTAGGAGCTACATTGACCGCGACGTCGGTTGGCATTACCGCGAGAGTTTTCAAAGATTTGAAAAAACTGGGAACGACCGAAGCGCAGATTGTGCTAGGCGCTGCTGTTATTGATGATGTTTTGGGCCTTATAATTTTGGCGGTAGTTTCAGCTATTGCCACCGCGGGAAGCGTATCAGCGGGCACGGTCAGTATTATTACGCTGAAAGCGATACTTTTTTTGGCAGGCGCCATAATCATAGGCCAGCTGGCGGCAAAAAATTTCGGAAAATTTTTCTCCAAAATCAACACCGGGACGGGAATGAAGTTTACTTTCGCGCTGGCCTTTTGTCTTGTATTCGCTTTTCTTGCCGAGGAGATAGGGCTTGCTCCGATAGTCGGGGCATTTGCGGCGGGCTTGGTGCTGGATCCCGTGCATTTTAAATCTTTCCGAGGTCCGGAATTCGCGGAGGAGCTTAAAGAGACAGTAGAGAGCGTTCCGGCAGAACACAGGGCGCGGATTTTAGCTTCCGTGGAACCGCATTCTGAAAAGCATATTGAAAACCTGATTGAGCCGATAGGTTATTTCCTGGTTCCGATTTTTTTCGTTCTGACTGGAATAAACGTCAAACTTGAAACTTTAGCCGATCCAAAAATCCTTTTTGTGGCTCTGGCTATAACAGTAGTGGCTTTCATAACCAAAATAGCCGCCGGTTTGGCCGCGGGAAAAGTGGACAAACTTATAGTGGGAGTCGGGATGATACCGCGAGGTGAAGTCGGCTTGATTTTCGCCACTATTGGGTTGGCGCTCGGTGTGATATCCGACAGCGTATATTCCGTGATTGTGATTGTGGTTATATTGAGTACTCTCTTGACGCCTCCCATACTCGCGGCGCTCCTAAAAAGAAAGACTCTGTAGGAGTCTAACTCCTACAGTTTCTAAATTCTAACTGCCTTAAATTTTTATGAGTAATATCAGAAATTTTTCCATCATTGCTCACATAGACCACGGCAAATCCACGCTCGCCGACAGAATGTTGGAAATCACGAACACAATAGAAAAAAGAAAAATGAAAGAGCAGTTTCTTGACTCTATGGAGCTTGAACGCGAAAGGGGAATAACCATCAAAATGCAGCCCGTACGCATGGTTTGGAACCCTCTCGGCACGAAAGAACCTTCTTTGGAATTTCGTGCTTCGGATATGGAATTCTCACATTCATACATCTTGAATTTAATAGATACGCCGGGACATATTGATTTTTATTATGAGGTATCTCGCGCCCTAAAAGCTGTTGAAGGATGCATTCTGCTTGTTGACTCTACTCAAGGGGTACAAGCTCAAACTCTTACCACTTTAGGTATGGCAAAAGATATGGGACTCGTTATTATCCCGGTTTTAAGTAAAATTGATTCACCTTTGGCCAGAGTTCCTGAAATCAAAGCGGAAGTGGTTAAGCTTTTATCTTGTGATGAAAGTGACGTTCTTGAATGTTCAGGTAAAACAGGACAAGGCGTGAAAGAGCTTCTTCGAGAGGTTGTAAAAAGGATCCCTCCGCCAAAAGAAGGAAATACATCTGATAAATTTCGAGGATTAATATTTGATTTTAAATACTCAAATCATCGCGGAGTTATCGTATATTTGAGACCGACAGACGGCAGAGTATCGAAGAGTGATGTACTGACTTTTATTGCATCAAAGCAGAAATTTATTGCTCTTGAGGTGGGCGTATTTGCCCCCGTGGAAACGCCAAAGGAGTATTTGGAGAGGGGAGAAATAGGATACATTGTAACTGGTATTAAACAGCCGGGTGTTGCTCGGGTCGGTGATACGATTACAGATTTCAGCAAGCCGATGACCGCACTGGGAGGATTTTTGATGCCGAGTCCGGTTGTTTGGGCTTCCATTTATCCCGAAAGCCAGGATGATTTCACTACTTTGAGGCAGTCGCTTGATCGGCTTCGCCTCTCAGATTCGTCGTTCACGCATGAGGAAGAATCTTCGGGAACGATGGGACGCGGTTTCAGGTGTGGTTTTTTAGGCATGTTACATTTGGAAATAATAACGGAGCGGCTGCGCCGCGAATTCGGATTGAATCTCATCGTGACTACACCCAGCATAAGTTATGAAGTTGAGGACAAAAGAGGGAAGAAAGCCATGATATATTCTCCGTCATTGTTTCCGCCTTATGGTGACATAGCGAAAATAAGAGAACCTTGGGTGTCATTGAAAATAATTTCTCCGCCTGAATACTTGGGCGGTATAATGCAAATTTTATTTGATCATGAGGCGGAGGTGGGAGAGAGCGAGTCTTTTGGTGAAACCAATCGCGTGGCGGTGGAATCGCTCATGCCGCTACGGGAAATGATGAGGAATTTTTTTGACCAGCTGAAAAGCGCTTCCTCCGGCTTTGCGTCCCTTTCCTACAATATCGGGCATTATCGCGACGCAGATGTGACTCGGCTTGATATCGTGGTCGCGGATGAAATAATTCCCGCGTTTACTCGGGTGGTATCCAAAAAGAAAGTACAGGAGGAAGCGGAAAAGGCCGTGGAAAAACTTTTCAATATTTTGCCCCGCCAAATGTTCGTTACCAAAATTCAGGGAGTGGCAGAAGGTAGAATACTTTCATCCAAAACACTTTCCGCTTTGAGAAAAGATGTTACGGGCTATCTCTATGGCGGCGACATTACCCGAAAAATGAAATTGCTGGAAAAACAGAAAAAAGGGAAGAAGAAAATGAAGTCTAGAGGTAAGGTTAATATCAATCAAGACGTTTTCATAAAAATGATGAAATAACCTAACGACTTAGCAAGAGCTAAATCTAAGAAGCCATGGAAAGTTAGCGAAGCTTCTCTTCGGTCACATGTCAATTGTTTATGTCAAATGTTCTTTCTGTCATTAGTATATTGGCATCGCATTATCCATTGCTAACAATTTTGCATCGTGATAATATTATGGCTGAGCTTATCCTCCTCAGTCAATTTTTTTCTTTAGTTTATTAGTAATAAAAAAAGAAAAATGAAATATATAAATCATTCGACAAAAGTCCGTTTTGTGCGGAGTTTTATTAGCGGTGAGAAAAAATCCTCAGACGGATTTACTCTTATTGAAGTGTTGGTAGTTATCGGCATAATTGCAGTCCTCGCGGGAATTGTCTTGGTGGCGGTAAATCCTGGCCGTCAATTTAAGCAGGCCAGAGATTCGCAAAGAATGGCGAATGTCAACGCAATTTTGAACGCTGTGGGACAAAACGTAGCGGAAAACAAAGGATTGTTTATCTGCTCCGGAGCCACGACCACCATTGCCACCAATGCGATGCTTATCAAAGCTCCAGCTGCCGCGGGGGAAATTGATCTGCGAGAATGCGTCGTTCCGACATATTTGTCTGAAATACCTTTTGATCCTACCATAGGGTATTTCACTGACGCTTCGGATTACAATACGGGGTATGTTGTTTATGAAGACGCAAATGGCCGTCTGACAGCCAGTTCTACCGGAGAGCTCCTGACTTCAATACACGTGACTCGTTAATCAAATGGCTTAGAGCCCATCCACGATCTAACGGGCTTATCTAAAGATAGGCTGTCCCTTTTTTCATTAGAAATTGCTTGTCTCGAGCTTTGTCGAGGGAGAAATTAGAAATTTCTTCCTAGATAATGATGTTCTCTGGCCGTGTCTGAGAACGGCTTCATGTCCAAGCCGTATTTCATAATCATGTTGGCCGCGTATTTTGCCCCAAGATGGTGGGGCATAATTACATACGTCGCTCCGTTGGCGTAAAGCTCCTTCGCTTCTTCCATGTTGTGGCACGTGATTAGTATGATCGCGTGAGGATTTCTTCTTCTTATTGCGCGCACTAGAAATCGATTTGTCTCAAAGCTAGGAATTGTTGATACAACCATTCTGTACTGATGGAGAGGAAGGTCTTCCAAGAAGTCCGCGTCTTCGGCATCTCCGTACACATGCTCTATGTTCTCGCGTTTGAGTTTTTCTACGGAGTCGGGATTGAAGTCAATCACCATAAAGTTTTTATTGATATTTTTGAATGCGGTCACAAATTCACCGCCTACTCTGTCGTAACCGAAAAGCGAAATGTCGTATGGTTTGTCTTTGTCCATATGATCTCTGGCATTTTTTTTAATTTCCAGCATTTTTAAGAGCCAGTCAATTTTTGCGAATATGCGATCAGAATATTGGATCAGATATGAAGACAAAGCGATGGTTACCAACCCTACGAGAGTAATCAAACTCACATAGCTCTTATCCAAGTGTCCCATGCTGACTCCGAGCGCGACGAGGATAATGGAAAATTCGCTTATCTGAGCGACGGTAAGTCCGGCTTGGAAGCCGGTTTTTCTCTTATAACCGAGCAGGTTCATCAGGATGAACATTATGAAAGGATTTCCGATCAATATGAATAAGGAGAGAATGATAGCGGGGTATATGACATCATTCCAATTGGCGAAAGCGATTTGTGATCCGAGGAGTATGAAAAATAAAACAATGAAAAAGTCTCTTAGTGGCTTCATCTTCGCCGCAATTTCATAAGAGAAAGGAGTAAGGGACAAAATGATTCCCGCGAAGAGCGCGCCTATTTCCATGGAAAAACCGAATGAGAAAAAAAGCGAAGAAATGCCCAACCCCCATGCGACGGCGAATAAGAAAAGCATTTCCTGTGAGGAAGCGAAGAATCTGCCCATGTAGGGCAATATATATTTGATCATCGTATAGAACAGTATTCCTATAGCCAAGGCCTTTAATAATATTGATATCACCATAAATTGCGGGTTAGGCCCCAAACCGCTGGCAAATGAAGAAACGGAGATCAGAATAAGGGTGGCGATAATGTCCTGTACGATTAAAAAGCCGATTGATATTTTTCCATACAGCTTGTTCATGTCCCCTTTATCACTTAGAAGTTTTAGAATTATTATGGTACTGCTGAATGTGATCGCAGTCGCGATGTACAAGGCGGGAACCGTCGGCATGCCTAAAGCGATTGCAATGATATAACCGATAATGGTTGTGAAAATAACCTGCCCGGTCCCGGTTATCAGAGAAACCTTGCCTACCTCTTTTATTACCTTGGGGCTTAGTGACAGTCCCACAATGAAAAGCAGGATGGCTATTCCGATTTTTGAAAACAGTTCTATATATCCGACGTCTCGCGCAATGTTAAAGAAATACGGTCCGGTCGCAATGCCGGCCAAAATATACCCGACCACGAGCGGCTGGTTGAGCATTCTCATCAGTATTGAAAAAAACGCGGCGATCGCGATTATTATGCTGAGTTCAATAAAAATATCCATATGAATTTAATGCATATATTATAATATGCTTTCATTGCGGAGAGAAATGAACGCGATGTCAATTGGAAATTGGGCATTGGAAATTTCTTACTCTCCCTCTTCCCCTCTAAAGAGGGGAAGTCCTCGTTCTTACGAGGGATGGGGTGTCCTCTTTTCTCATTTGTATTCATGCCCGACGCTTCGGTCGGGGCTCCGACCGAAGCGTCGGAGTTGTATATTGGCATCGCAAACAGCTAATCACGGAGTTTGTCGTTAATACTGGAGTGCATGATATCCGGCTTATATGGTTTCAGTTTTATAATTTCAAATTTCTTAGCTGATGTTCTTTTAAAATCAGCAAGCGTGTTTAATAAATCATTTTGATCATAGCCGAGCGCTATGATGTCGGGGGACACGTTCTTAATAATTTGCCATTTGCCAGGAGTCGTGTCTCCGGCGATAACCGCGCTGGCGCAGGTCTTGTCCGTGACATCTTTTATTCTGCGCTCCAAGGTGAATTTTGGCGAGTGTTTTTTGATCTGAATAACGGCTTCATCGGGAGCAACGGCAACTACAAGCTCGTCTCCGAGTTTTTTTGCTTGCTCAAGAAAATTTTTATGTCCGTCATGTATTGCGTCAAAAACGCCAAACGCTAGCACTTTTTTCATCTAATAAATTTACACTATTTGTTTTACGTTTACAAAAAAAGCCCTCATTGATGAAGGGCTAATTGATGAATCCCAGGCGGTTAGGGGGAGGAAGACCAAGTTTTGTATACAAGGACGTGATCAGGGTTGCGTTGCGAAGCCCTCGGCCGTCCGTAAGGTCGTCCGGATCACCTCTTCGTTTGAAGTCGTCGCGCTCCCAATTTTTATTGTACACGGAAACCAATTGATACATGATTTCCTGGAAGGATATTTTATTTTTCTTGGCCGCCAGGGAGACGAGTAGAGCCGCAATGCATATACGAGCCGTATTGTGCAGGTTGTGCAGGAAATACTCGATATCTCTGATTTGTTTTTCAGTGTATTTTGCGCTTTTCAAGCGCTCAACCATGGCCTCGTCCAGTACGCTGTGTTTTTGCATATTTGTGCTTGTTTCCTCTATTGTACACCTCCTATCCGGCTAATGCTACGCGGGTCAAAAAGAGCTACGGCGGCACACAGTTCTCCTAAAGAAAAAACTTTCGCTCGTGAGCGAAAGTTTGGTTGGTCCATTGGCTTTATTATTTTGGCTGGTCACTATGGCCCGGATCATCCGAGACATCACATCCAGATTCGTCATCGTCTCCCCACGTTACTTTCCATGCCCAGTCTATTAGCCCTATAACTAGGAAGAAGATAATCCCTAAAAGAAAGATTATGGAAATAACCTTGATATTGAAGTTTGCGATAATCATAACTGCGGATATTCTGCTCTAATCGGCAAAAAAGTCAACCACTGATTCAGCTCATTTTCGGTCTTCACAAGTCCACAAAATTTGTTATTATGACAGAGCATAACGGCAAAAGAACTTTGAAAATCAAATAATGACACTTAAGCTCCCCTGTGCGTGAGTGGTGGCGTGAGAAGCGGGTAGGGACCCGTTTCGCAAGGTCGAAGCGCGGCGGCGCGAGACGGGGTCGCATAATTTTTCAGCAGAAAAATATATGTGACGTCGCCTATAATGCCACTGCTTACATTTGTAGATTTCATTCTGGTCATGAAAATATAACCAGATAAAGTTTAGAAATATTCCCCTGTGCGTGAGTGGTGGCGTGAGAAGCGGGTAGGGACCCGTTTCGCAAGGTCGAAGCGCGGCGGCGCGAGACGGGGTCGCATAATTTTTCAGCAGAAAAATATATGTGACGTCGCCTGTAAGGCGGCTGTGCGTTTCTAAATTTCTTTCGATTATTGTTTTGTGGCTAGATAGAATTCGGAAATATTCCCCGGTGGCGCAGCGGTAGCGCAGTCGCCTGTTAAGCGATTGGTCGTAGGTTCGAATCCTACCCGGGGAGCCATCAAAAATAGCCCTAAGAATATAGGGTTATTTTTGTTACCTGAAGTAGGGTTCGAACACTAGCTGTTCCCAAAAACTTGAATTAACAGTTAAATTAAACTAGACTGCTAAGTAATATGAAAACTTTTGATGATTCAGCTTACTACGACAAAATCAAGAAACTTAATATTACTCACTATACAGGTGAAATTCCTTACTATGCCAATGCCTCTTTCCGAAGAGTTGAAGAAAAGATTGTTAGATCACTAAAAACAAATTCGAAGATCCTAGACTTAGGGTGCGGATCAGGAAGATTTTCAATAGGAGCCTCAAAATTCGTGGGTAGCGTTACTGGTCTAGATATAACTCCATCTGCTATAGAAGCCTCCAATAATAGAGCGGGGAATTTGGGAATATCTAACACAAGCTTCATTGTCGGTGACATGACAAAAATACCATTTGAAGACAACACCTTTGATTATGTCTTTTGCCCACGTTTTTCAATCAATGCAGTTGCAACATTGTCTCAAAGACAAAAGGCAATCAACGAAATGATACGAGTTGTTAGACCGGGAGGAAAAATATTCATCGAAAGTTTTAATAATCTATATCTAGGACGTGGCCCACTATTCCTATTACAAAATTTATCCCGTGATGTGTGGCGTTATTTTAAAATAATTCTAAATAGATTATCTAGAAAAGAGTATTCAGGATTATTACCCGGAGATATTGTCTACAAGGCTAACAAGGTCACAAATGCCTCTGTTGGATATGCACATCTACCAACAATTTTTGAGCTTAGAAAGTCTATTCCATTATCTATACCGCATATATTTTATTCAATACCCCAGATTATGGGAAGAAATAAATTTGATATATTTAAATATTTTAGATACTCAATCTGGATATTTCTTTCAAAACCAAATTAGCCTTGACTTATATACAAATATAATGTATACCTCACTCTAGAAAAGAACCCTTGAAAACAATTTACGAAAGGTTAGGTGGCGTATGAATACAATAATTAGTCTCAGTGGTAGAGACGGTGTTGGAAAAACACAACAAATCCAACTGTTACGAGATCAGCCGGGGCTACATGTCACAAATGCATTGAAGCATTACGGCGACAAATGGCCCAAACTGAACAGTGCTGATGAGTTTGAGTGGTGGTTTGGCAAAAATAATTTTGATGGTTTCCTTGATGTAATCACTGATTCGATAAACAAGCGAAACCTTGATAAGGTCGATGGGAAAGTCACTATTCACGAGCGTGGAACACTTATGTTTCTTGCTGTATGCTTAGCCACATTGGCTACCCGTAGACAGATCAGTGTTGATGAAATCCAAACTGTGGTAAAAGAAAAGTTTCTCTCACGACTCACATATTCTCCTTATGTAGAGTCAAGCATCTTACTTGTTGAGGATGTTGCATACAAAAGTGCTATCCGAGAGCTGGAGTCTGGGATTGAGTTGAGAGCTTCGCATTACACCGATCATCAAAACCAAATCTATCAACAGTATCAGAAGAATCTTCACATTGCTCTTGAAAGATGTTTCCCTTCAGACACTACAAAGATAGTAACCAACCAGTCTATAGTCGATATCCAAAACCAGATCAGAAGAATCGTGTCTGGGTTAACTGGAAGTGAACTTGATAGCCTGTGTGGTAACCTGAGAAATCTTGTCTGTGTCGGCGGTATGAGCGAATCGGGAAAAAGCCAGCTCTGTCAGAACCTCCATGTTAATCATGGGTCGTATCGGCTTAAACTAAGATACTTCTCGAAAAAATTTGGGGAGAATGCTTCATTGGTCGAAGAAATCCTGCGATTTCTACACGAACATCCACACATCACTCTGGCAAGTATTGAAAGTCTACACAACCCTGAGCTTCCTGTACTGCTGAAGAAAATGCTTGGAACCAGAACTACTGTCATATATCTTGATGCTCCGGAAGATGAGCGTGTCAGACGCCACCAACTCGTATCAGATACAGTAAAAGCAGGGTTGGATAAGTTCCTACAAAAAGAAAGTGTCAAAGAAAGTAGGGGTGCACACAAAGTTAGGTTGGTGGCTGATCTAGTGATCGATACAAGCCTTAATACCCCAGAAGAGACTTGTGACCAAGTTTTCAAGTCAATATAAAACAAAGCCGGTTATCGCTAACCGGCTCTTTTTATTGTTGTAAAAGGTTTTTCACCTTTTGTGGTTGAATGTTGAGATTCCCAACATCAGCAAGGTCTTTCCATACAATTTGATAGGATCCTGACAAAGCTATTGTTCGAGACGATTCAGGGCCTCCAATATCACGAGAGACTTCACCTGAAATGATTCTACACCTGTAGAAAGCTTCGACTTGACCATTGAATTCAGTCCTGCATACCTCCTGTTCAATTTGGACTTCCAGACCAAGTTCCTCTCGACACTCTCGTTTCAAGGCTTCTTCAGGATTTGAATCTGACCTCTCAACACCGCCACCGGGAAAGACATAATATGTCTCCTTACCTGACTTGACTCGTTCTATGAGGAGTACTTTTTCCTCTTTGACGATGACTGACCTGACTCTATCGATCATAGTTTTGGCTCCTTTCATAAGCGGAAAGACTTTTGTGCTATTTGTTCTTATCCATTCAAAAATCAAAATACTTCGCTCTTTCCATTCGTCATAATATATTGAGTCGACCGATTTGTCAACTACTGGAAAATCAGGAAACTTTTGAACCATCTCAGCGAAAACCTCTTCACTAATTACTGGCCAGATATTATACTGCTTCAAAATGATTCTCATTAGGACTATAACTTTTTTTATTGAATCATGAACACCACCCTTCTCTGATAGAATAGACCGCTTTGCCAAATGCAAAATATTTGAAAACTCCACCGTATCGACGAGAATCTTCTGAGAAATTGATATTGAATTTAGATCAATCTCATCACTGACTATCCTTGGTATATAAATACCTTTCTCGATCAATTCAAGAGCTGCGTGAGTCTTCGGGTCTCGAAAATAACGCTCGTTGAATTCTTCTAGAGAATAAAAGGTCATCCCGACTTTTATTTCTCCCATCATAGCCACCGATTCCAACAACGCAAAAAAGTCTGGCGAATAAACATCGACAACCAGTAAAATATCAATATCGCTCCATCCCGGAACAGGTTTTCCTCTTGCCAAACTACCTGTCAAACAATAGAAAAGGAGGCGAGTTCCAAGACTTTTTTTCAGAAGTTCAAATATATTCTTCTCTGTTTCAAAATAGTCAGATTTATTCATTTGAATATTTTTTTATGAGCTCTATAAGTTCTGATGGAGTTCTAGGATTCCAAGTATTATAGAACAGACCAAGATAAGCAAACGCTAAAGATTTATGCTCCGAGGAAAAATTATTAACATCAAAAACACCGAGTATTCTCATAGCGATATGATTTTTAAGATCGTAATACCAATCAGAATAATCAATTCGATCCATAACCGGCATTATAACCTGCCGAGTGTACTCACTCAAAAATATTAAACGATCAGGAGGTGGCACGAAAGTGATCGTACCATTCTGAAATGTAATATTTGGAAGATTCTTATAAACCATATCATGTTCAGTATACATTACAGGATTATATGTTGGAGCAAGCATCGCAGATTGAGCTACCTGTTCCCAAATTATGTTGGCAAATTCTGCCATCAGAGGCACCATTCCTCCGCCCAGATAATCAAAAATAACCGGCTTAATCCCAATATTCAAATCAGATGGATCAGCCTGCGATATAACTGACCATAATTCACTTCCTTCTTTTTTTATGAAATATAATTCAATACTATCAATAATTTCAGTGAGGTTTATTGAAACATTCAAACTATTGAAGGTGAGTTCAACTTGATCTTTTGACGCATAAATAACTGAATATTTTTCTTTCAACTTTAGAGCCCTGTCCATAAAGAACACATCTGCTGATGTGGTGATAGTTTTTTCTAATGTGCTATCAAAAACGGACAAATACATACGAAATATTTTCTCAAACACAATGACATGGTCAGTCTTGTTGAAAACATCCAATAATAGACCTCTATTAGAACCAATGCTTTCGTCAAATTCAAATATTAGTCGGTTTTCTTCCTTGCATGAATCTTTATTTATCAATCGTGGAACTGGATAGTATTTTGCGATGGTCTCATACCCACCCAACTCTTTCAACAACGCCTCTCTAGAAAAAAACTCTTTACAAAAGAACTTTATGCCATCTTTATTTATGATTGTATTTTTATGGTCAGCCATATATTGAAATTCTATAATTCATCCTTCAAAATAAGTGCCCTCTCCATAATCCTCTCACCTACCTTATCCCAATCGACATACTTTTTGTAGTCAATTAGATCGACTAACTTGATCTCAGTAACATCACCATCTGGATCTTTTACAAATGGTCCGTATGGTTCTACTATACAAACGAAGCGAGTTTGTCGCACTACTCGATCTAGTTCATAGATGTCTTGATAACCAATAAATTTCTGACTCAAAACTTTCATATTTGTTTCTTCTTTTACCTCACGAATTACAGCTTCTTCGTATGTTTCTCCTTGTTCAATACCCCCTCCCGGTGGAGCCCAATATTCCTTCTCTGCTGAATAAACAACAACGAGTTTGCCATTACAGAAACAAAACGCATGAACAACTTGTAGGATTTTGTCATCAAGATCCTTCAGTGGATCATCTTCACGGTAAATAAGGTTGAGCTTCTGATTCAGAATGGTTAATAAGAGATGATTTGATTTCCATATGTAATATCTTACTCTGGATATGCAGTAATATCTACTGATCCTCACAAATCCCCTTTAATACATCCTTGCTTCGTGATACGCTTAAGACATGAGCAACGTACACCCAAACCGAGCTCTTTTTCCAAAAGAACTCGAAGCGCGCCGCCGCAAAGCGGCGAG
>Ga0209542_10001816_pt1 | contig 49406 bp, 55 predicted proteins | sample RifCSPhighO2_01_FD_184028 | JGI IMG/M metagenome (GOLD analysis project Ga0209542, IMG submission 184028) | Soil microbial communities from Rifle, Colorado - Rifle CSP2_plank highO2_0.1 (SPAdes) (version 2) | ecosystem: Environmental > Terrestrial > Deep subsurface > Rock core/Sediment ...
TCACCGAAAGCAAAAGTTTAAACAACAAGAAAGGTCTTTATTAGCAACATTATTTAAGCATTCGTAGTTATCAACAGGTCCGAATATTGAACTTTACCCAACTATATACGATCGTGAATTATTTAGCATACAATTATTATGACAAAAAATACTTGAAAACAAGCAAGGGGGAAAGTACACTTAGATTGATGTTGTGAAATTTCCTGGATACGATACTTAGAGAGAGATACTTGCCTTGGTGGCGAAATTGGCAGACGCGCAGGGCTTAGGACCCTGTGAGGGTCAAACCTCATGAGAGTTCAAATCTCTCCCAAGGCACACTTGCATTTATAAATGGCTGTGGTATAATGACGCCAGTTTCAATCGCATGTTGCGGTTGATTGGTATTTGACAATTGATCCGCCTTACGCGGAGGAGGATTGTGATGAATATGCTTCAGACTGTGGGACCGTGGGTACTGGAACTGGCCGTGATTTTTATTTTTTGCCTTGTTCTAATCATGGTCGTGGCCAACGCGCAATGGCAATTCACTCGCATTGAGAAGGGCAACACCGCATTTATCGTCAAGGGTGACGATTTGAAGGTTATGTTGCCCAATGTCGACGGTCACAGAGTGTCTAAAGAGAAAGACCTGGAGGGTAGACGATGGTTAGTAAAGGTAAATGTGAGCAAAGACCCAAAAGCGCAAAAGAAAGAAATGCACGAGGCCTTTGAAAGACCGTTACAACCCGGGACAAAGTGGTTACAGTGGGTATTGTGGAATAAACTTGGCATCAGGTTTGTCAGTTGGCTCTACCCTCAAATCAGAGTTCACAAAATCCATATCAGTATGAATCGCCTTAGAGAAGGAAAGAAAGATGGTGAAGGGGTAAACCTTCAAAACAGAATCGAACCAGATGAAGGAGACATCGATTCCCTGCGGTTCTTGGTACCACGACCGTTGGTAGTAAAAGGAGTAGAGTTGGCTGGAGACAACGCCAGATTGGACATACTGGTGTTGGCTGTATTCCGGACAGTTATTCCCGCCTTGCCAGTGTTCTACTACAAAGGCAAATTCATGTCTTTGCTTGACGCTGACATCTCATCTGGAATCATTGACTTTTGCGCGACCTACCAGATGCCAGTGACAGTTAACGAAAAAGGTGAATACGACCCAAGAGGTAAAAACAAAGGTTTTTCCTCTTTAACTTATGAACATTGGCTAAGACTTTCAAAAGGGAAAGGATCTCCAATCCAAGATTATCTCCGGAAACTCAATGCTAGCCCCGAGTTTTATGAAGCATTGGAAAGAGAGAACAAAACAGATTTACTGGCCCATCTTGAGGTGTTACTTGGGGGCAAACCAGAACCACTTCCTTCCACGCTGAAAGGATTCTCCGGATTCATACCCAAGTTAGGTTTCGCGCTGGAAAGTATAGAAGTGATTGATTGGACAGCCACTGAAGAAACTAAAGAGCTGTCCACCGCCCTGCGGTCCAAGCAAACCAAGCTCCATACTGCCGAGGGTGTTCGGCAAGAGTCTTACGGTAAGCGCGATTCCATCGAGGCGATAGGAAGAGCGGATGCTGCGCGGATAGGACAAATGGTGGAAGCAGTGGTGGTATCGCTCGCAGGCAGGGAGGTACCACCTGATCAAATTGCCGAAGTGATCAAATCTATCTTCCAGGCCGAACAACTCAAACAAATTCCAAATCTGCAAACACTGATTCTAGGCAACACCAATGCAACGGCGATGGTTTCCACCCAGATGCCGACACCACCTCGGCCCGCAAATCCGTAAGGATTTAGTGGTTTATAATACGCCGTCCCGATTATCATCGGGACGGCTTTTTCTTGACAAAAATAACTGATATGATATAATGACCACTAGAAATCAGGGGGGCGTTCTTTGATAATTCAATTTCCCTTCCAAAAGAAAGTGAGGAAAATTATGAGTTTAGGGATTGGAGTGATTTCAATTTTGGTGTTGGGGGTCGGACTTGGCGCCATTTTACTGGAGGTCAAGCGGGCTCGTGGTCTTCTCGAGGCGAAGCTCGCAGAGTTGATCCAAGCGGCAACGGGAGCAGGGACACCAGTCGAGCCCAGATCGATTTCGATCGGGCCGATCTCGGTGGTAGTTGAAACGAAGAAACCAGAGAAAGTCTCAAAGCCACGACGCCGGACGGTTAAACCGCCCGCAACACCAGCCATAGAACCAATAGGAGAAACAGATGCTACGATTTAAAATCGGGACGGCATTAGTGGTCCTCGGTCTACTGCTCGTGTTACTCTTGCCACAGGCCGAAGTGGTGCAAGTCCCAGAAGCACCAGTATTGGCTCAAACTCAAGTTCTAAAATGGCCAATTCCACTCCCTTATATCTTGTCTTTCGGCGGACTCATCCTGTTGGTGGCGCTTATCACCCAAAGGAAACGAGCGAAGGAACTAGGAGGAGAAGCCCTAGCGGCCATCGCCTCCAAATCAAAATTCGTCTGGGGGCTGGTGATCGTTGGGATAATAATTGCCCTGCTTACCGTCGGCTGGAAACCCATCAGTGACTGGTGGCCTCATCCGGCTTACTCGTCAAGAATAAGCGCAAGCAAGCCGGGCGATCACTGGGAGTTGTGCTGGGAGAAACATCAGCGTAATTCTGGTATAAACCCAGCGATGTTAAGTCTTTGCAGTGAAGTCATGTCTTTAAATCTGAACGATCCAATCATGACAATAGAAACCGTGGGGAAAGAGGGAGGTGGTTCATTTCTCATCTGGGACAAGAAAAACCCAGAGGGAATTTGGTACCGTGACTTGAAACGCACCGAGAGAGGTGGCTCGTGGGGCCTAACAAAAGTGTCTGACACACTATGGGCTGGATATCAGACCACTCGGAAAGACGAAAAAGCCACAATGACTCTACGGCGAAAATAAGTTAAGCATTGCCGTAGATCACAAAGGCCGGAGCGATTCATCGCTACCGGCCTTTCTTATGTCTAATTTATTTTGATCAACAACTAATCGTCTGGCAGATCACCTGCATAATGCCGTAGAAGGAGATCATGATGAACATCCCGATCACGCCCCAGAGAATATGCTGTTGCCCCACCTTCCGCGCCTCTTCACTCTCGGCGTTGCGAATCATCTCGAACACACCCCAAAGGAAGTAGATGAAGGCAAGAGCGAAAAGGAAGTAAATAATCGGATCAACAATCGCTGTCTTGATGTTCTCCAACAGAGGTATCGGGGGCATTAGGCAAAGAAAAAACTAGCGAGGAATCAGTATATCAACAGGTGGCGCCCCAATGTTAACACCGCCTAAAAATGTATTATTGAGAACCTCAACCAAACCCCACACCGCCGCCATGGCAAACAGAGCAATAATCCCGTAAATCATCATCCCTCTCCCGGATGCCCGTTTTTCTTCATCTCCGGCTCCCAAAATGTAATTCGCCAAACCCCAGAAGAAATAGAGGAGGGCCAGCGTCATTACGATCGGAATAACAATATTCAGAATATTTTGAATCTGTCTGAAAATGCCTGGAACCGTGCCATCTTGCGCAAAAGCGAAAGTGGGCAAAAGAGCGACCCCAAAAACCAAAACCGCCTTATTAAACCATTTAGACATTGTAATTTTATTAATTTTTATTAAACCACCGAACGACCACTAATGTTCTACATTAGAGCACACTCAAAGTGAGTTACCAAGCACCAGCGGTGGATAAAAATTATCGGCCTCGGGTGGAGGGTGTGATCGGCTTGTTGATAAGATCTGGGAAAGTCTTGTTTAAGACATTCACTAACCCCCAGAGTGAGACCATAACGAAGAGTCCAATGATGCCATAGGTCATCATGACCACTCCTTCCTTACGCTTAGTTTCATCGCCGACCGATTGGATATATTTAAGAACACCAATCAAAAAGTAGATCGTCGCGAGGCCGACAATCAGCAAAGCAATTGGATCAAAAATCTTGTCAACAATTAGGCTAATTAGTCCTTTAAAATCCATACAATGACTATTCGATTAAACTTCTAATTCTACGATCGTTGACTGGATCACTCCCGAGATTACGAAGGCGCCGAGGACAATCGCCGCCCCGATAACCGTCCAGTAGAGAGTCTGCTTCGCTTCACTCAACTGGCTCTCATTCCCCTGCGCCTTAACAAAGAGGAAGCCGGAATAGACAATCGCGAGCGCGATCACGGGAATGCCTACTTGGACAATCACATCGAGAAGGGCGGTGAGAAGAGCGACAATACTTTTCGCCCTAAGGGGGTTGGTGATAGCGGGAGATAATGACGGAGGTGGGGTGGAAGGTGTTTCATCAGTAAATTGCGCAAAAACTTTATTTGCTAATCCGAAAAAATCTAATAGCCAAAGTGTCATGTTGTAAATTTAATTTCTGAAATTGGTTGGCACGAAAGACGGCTCAACAAGAAAGTCGAAAACTAATTTCACGATCAGGTAGGACGCGAGTACGATCACCAACCCCCAGACCGCCGCCCAGATAATCTTCTTGGCTTGCGAGCGTTTGCTATCGTTCGTCCCCGCCGTCATCATTATAGCACCACCGACGACAATGGTGCCGGCGGCGAGGGGGACAGCGATGTAAGTCACGAGGTAATCAAAGACGCGCTTGAGCAGTTCTAGGAAATCTTGGTAACCACAAGGATTCGGAATTGTCACTTTACCGCTCGCATCCTTCACGCTTTGCCCGCACGGCACCAGATTAGCGCTTTCGGTTTCTTGAGCGTAAGTGATAAAAAAGGGCAAACTTATCATGAAAAACAAGAACACAATCATCCCCCATCGGTAATAATTATTCTTACTGCCCATAAACATCATTGATTAGATCTTCGAGAGCAGTGTTGGCTTGCGAGACAGCTTGGACGCTGGGCAAGCGGCCAGTGAGCACATTGTCAACCATTTGTTTGAAAATTGCCTCCGTCCGCGGCGGCGCGAAGTCAAACCAATTTCGCCCGATAATTGCCGCCTGGTAAAACACCGTTTGAATTGGATCCGTCGTTCCCACCGCCAAGAGATCACTTCGCGCCGGTGGGAGTAAGGTGATACTCGCCAAGCGACCAATCGTCGCTTGGCTCGCTAGCGCCTGCGCCGCCGCCCAAGCCACGGCTGTCTTCGGCCGATCGCGGACGACGCTAAGACCAATCGTCCGAGAGAAAGTTAGCCGATTGGCATTGTCTTTTTGCGGTGGCAAGGCAACATCAAAGACGAGGTGGGGATTGGCTCGACTAATTTCAGTGAACTCGCTCGCCGGCCCGAGATAGAAAGCCGATTGTCCGCGAGTGAAACTCTGCTTGGCCTCCGGCAAAGAACGATTCCAAGAATAATTCGGTCGCGCCGGGTCAGCAAATTGCGAATAGAAATCCAACACCGCCGCCGCCGGCTTGAGAGTGAAGCCAAGGGCGTCATTAAGTAGCGACACCGGACGAGTGGCGGTGAGATCAAGAATTGGATTCCCCGCCTGAAGCATGAGCATGGCCAAAATATCCTTCATGTGACCGATGTTCCGATAATCGCCGAGGGCGATCGTGCTTTGGAGAATATTGCGCCGACCGTCGAAGACGGTAAGTGGCGCCGTCTGTCCGATAAATTCCGTCCAAGTCTTAGGGATCGTTGGCAAACCGGCGTTAGTCAAGAGATCGCGATTATAATAAAGGACGAACGGATCAATGAGCAGTGGGAGAGCGAGTGTTCCTTCGGGCTGGAGGAAGAGACGGCCAGCGGTTGGATAAGTATCGAGGAAAGTGCGGGGCGGATAAGTGTCGGCTGGAATCGGAACCAATCGGTCGCGTTGAGTAATGATAATTTCATGTGGTGCGAGAAGAAGATCGGGGGCGCGGTTATCGGCCTTAGCCTCGAGGAAGTCTCGTTCAATCACGCTTTGATCTTTTTCTTGATACACCACCGAGAATTCGCTTTCGTGTTGATCGTTAAAATCATTGAGAATATCGGCCAGCGCTGAACGCGGGAGCGTCCCCCACATTAGCACCTCACCGCCGGTCCCCCCTTGCGGTGCCCTAAACCCCGGTAAAATACCAGCGAAAATCAACACCCCGATAAGTAGCAGGGCAACGAAGATAATTAGAATCGCGAGCTGGAAGGTGGAAAGATTTTTCATGATTTTGGTTTTTGAGAGTCAGACTCGAACAGCAAACCATAATGCTGGTCACCGGCCGGGAACTCGTGAAGGAAGACGAAGCCCGCCTCGGCAAAAATCTTTTTTGCCTCGGCAGGTAGAAGAACTTGTTCGGGCTTGGGACCAAGACCACCAAATGATCCACTCCAGTCAATGAAGGCCACTTGCCCATTTGACTTTAAAATTCGCTTCGCCTCGCGAACCAAATTATATTTAGCCGAAACTTGAAAGAGAAGATTGGCAATGACCACGAAGTCTACGGACTGATCAGCCAAAGTCGAGCCCTGTGTCTGCTCGAGATCACCGCGAATCACTTCGATCCTGGAAGCTAAGCTTCCCCTTGGAAGCTTAGCTTCCAAATCGCTAGCTTTTGCCTCGCGGGCGAGGCGAGCGAGAACTTCTTTTTGAATATCCACCGCGTAGACTCGACCCGCGGCCCCGACAGCCCGAGCGAGAGCGAGGGCATAAGCGCCACTGCCGGTACCGAAGTCGGCCACCGTCAGCCCCGATTGAAGGTGAAATTGAGCCACTACTTCCTGTGGTTTCGAAAATGCCATAGACCCCTTAAATATAGCATAAACCCAGGGAGTGGATAAACAGGTTGACTTCCGACCTGACTCTTGCTAGCATCAAGATACAAATGGCTTCGGCCCGACTTCGTCGCAAGACGAAGGTAATAAAACAAAGAAGTTCAAGGTAAAAGCGCCTTGAACTTCTTTGTTAGCTCCACAAAATCTCTATCTGGTAAGTCTCCCAACTTATGACTCAAACGCCGAGCATCTACGAGCCGTATCTGTGACAAAATGGCTGAACTTGAAATTCCCTTACCGAAAGCAAATTGAAAATAGTGTTTCGTTTTCTTTTGCGTATGAGTAAGCGGAATCGCCAGTTTTCCCGACATTTTTTTAATGCTATAACCCCACAGCATCCCCCCAAGCCACCAAGGACTAAACCACTCAAACCCAAAAGAGCAAGAACCTTTTCTGGTATTTCAATTAGGCTAAGTTCCTCTACAATCCCAAACACTAAAATTAGGACCAATAACCATGCGATCGGTAAAACCCAACTCCACACCGCCAGTTTGTTTTTCATAATTTTGATCATACCACCGGGGAGAGGCAGGTTAAAGAGGCGAGGGCGTCACCCGAGCGAAGCTTCATGATTCTCACCCCTTGCGTCTGCCGCCCCAAACTCGGAATCTCGGCGAGCGTTGTCCGAATCACTTGGCCGTGTTTGGAAATTGTAATAATTTCGGTCGCCGCCTCGTCAAGCACTTGAGCATTGATAAGCGGCCCCGTCTTCCCGGTGATCTTCGCTGTTTTAATCCCCGATCCGCCGCGACCTTGAACTTTATACTCTTTAAGAGCCGTTTTTTTACCAAAGCCATTCTCACTCACCACGAGAAATTGGTTTTGTTTTTGTTCGGCACCGATCACCCCAAGACCAACGACGGCATCTGACTTCTTCAACTTAATTGCCCTCACGCCGCCGGCAGCGCGACCCATCTCTCGAATTGAATTTGCCTTGAAGCGGATCGCTTGACCGGCACTCGTCGCAATAATTGCTTCCTCACCGGAGGCGACCGCCGCCACCGACAAAAGTTCATCTCCCGCTTGAAGTTTGATCGCGATAATCCCACTTCGCCGCACATCACTCATGTCACTAATCCCCACTCGCTTGGCCACTCCCCGCCGCGTCACCATAAGAAGTGAAGAATGGTCTTTCTTCCCCCGCGGCACGGCGAGCACCGAGGTCACTCGCTCGCTATCGCCAAGCGACAAGAAGTTCATGATTGATTTACCCTTGGTGGCTCGCTTCCCTTCGGGGACATCATACATTTTGATCTGATAAACTTTGCCGCGATCGGTGAAGAAGAGTAGATCATCGTGCGTTCGCGCGGTTAAGAAAATGGTGACAAAATCTTCTTCTTTGGTATCCAGATCAATCACCCCCACCCCACCGCGCCTCTGTGAACGATACTCGCTGGGATCGGTGCGCTTGATATAACCACCGCGAGTGACAATGAGCACCGTCGCCGTATCCGGCACCAAATCCTCGGTCCGAATCTCGGTCACGCCGTGAACCACCACTTTGGTTCGTCGCGCATCGCCATACTGATCTTTAATCTCAATAAACTCCTGCTTGATCACCGCTCGCACCTTATGCGGATCGGCCAGAAGAGCTTTGAGCTCCCTGATTAGGGTTTGCTTTTCTTTGAGCTCATCCTCAATTGCCTGTCGTTCGAGCCCAGCGAGCTTCTGTAATTTCATTTCCAGAATCGCGATCGCTTGCAACGCCGAGAAGTCGAAGCGTTTGATCAAATTCTCTCGCGCCACGACCGCACTTGGTGAACGCTTGATCGTCTGAATGACCGCATCAATCTGATCAATCGCCTTCGAGAGCCCGAGAAGGATGTGGGCCCGTTCTTCAGCTCGCGCGAGATCGAAACGCGTGCGTTTGAGTACCACTACTTCGCGATGCTTTAAGAATTCTTGGAGAATCGCCTTAAGTGATAAAAGTTTCGGCACACCATCGACGAGGGCCAACATGTTGTAATGGAACATCGTCTCGAGTTCGGTGTGCTTGTAAAGAGCATTAAGGATTTTCTCCGGATAGACTCCGCCCTTCAACTCGATCACCACTCGCGTGTCCTCCAATGTGGTAGATTCGTCACGAATATCTTTGATCCCTTCGAGTTTTTTCTCGCGAACGAGATCAGCCAGGCGAGTGATAAGCTCGGCTTTATTAACCTGATACGGCACCGAGGTAATAATAATTTGATGACTGCCAGTTTTACTTTCCACAACCTCGGCTTCGCCTCGGACGAGTACGCCACCGCGCCCCGACGCGGCGGCGTGATGAATATCTTGCTCGTTGAAAATGAGTCCACCGGTTGGGAAATCCGGGCCCTTAACGAAACGGAAGAGATCTTCCGGCGTCGCCTCTTCGTTATCGGCAAGATAAATGAGGGCTTCCATCACTTCCGTCAAATTATGCGGCGGAATCTTGGTTGCCATACCCACCGCAATGCCAATTGATCCCATGAGTAAAAGATTCGGGATCGCGGACGGCAAGAGCGACGGCTCGCGACGCGAGCCGTCGTAGTTGGGAACAAAATTAACCGTCTCCTTCTCGATATCGCGCAAGAGCTCACCCGCAAGTGACGACATCTTGACCTCAGTATAACGCATCGCCGCCGGACGATCGCCATCGATTGAACCGAAGTTCCCCTGACCAATCACGAGCGGATAACGCATCGAGAAATCTTGGGCTAACCGCGCGAGCGCATCGTAACAAGCCACATCACCATGCGGATGATATTTACCTAGCACTTCGCCAACCACGAGCGCCGACTTACGGAATCTGGCACTCGTCCCTAACCCAAGCTCATGCATGGCGTAAAGAATCCGGCGGTGCACCGGCTTCAAACCATCGCGCACATCAGGCAGAGCTCGCGACACAATTACCGACATGGCGTAATCGAGATAAGAGTTTTTCATTTCAGCCGCAATGTCGGTCGGGATCACTCTCGATTCAATCGACGAAGAAAGGTTTATTCTATCTTTATCAGACATATAAAATTAGACTTTAGTTTATTGAGTCACGGCTCGCCAACCAGCCTTGATCCTCTCAATAATTCCCGGGCTCGTCCCGCCTACGGCGACGGGGCTCGCGACCAGACTGGTCGCTTCTGTCGACTTGGCCGCGTTGATCGTTGGGACCTCGCGCAGGGCTGACGAAAGTCGAAAACTCCCCAACCAAATGACAAAAAGGCAGACGGTAATACCACTGGCTAAGAGGAGTGCTCGTCGATGCCGCCGATGTTCCGATTCATTGCGCCAACGTTCAAGATGTTGAGAAAAATTTTTCATACCGTAGTAAGAACAACGACTTCTCCTTCTTTCTCTAAAATATCTTTTTTCTTTAGCACCAACTTGTCTATTGGTTTAACGCCTTCCGCTCCCGCTTCTTTCAAAAATTGCCGACGAATTGTTTCCGATTCGGTAAGCGGAATAATCACTTTCGACTGGAAGGCCAGGGCTAATTGATAAACAGCAGCAGGCGAAAGTGGCTTGGGGCCACCAAGCGGCGCGAAGAGAACATCGACCTCACCGACCCCAGCTGACACGGATTCTGGGATTTTGGCCTCACCGATGGCTCCTAGATGAACAAATCGTAGACCTTCGAAAGATAAAAGGAAAATAGTATTGGGAGTTTTGTCTGAACTGGGAACACCGAAACCTTGGACAAAAATATTCGAGACCTCATACTCTCCGGGGCCGTCAATTATAAAAGGATTTTTGCCGCCAATCTTTATCTGATTAACACCATTCTGATTCCAAGCCACAACCAAATCTCCGTGTTGAACCTTAACAAAGTTCTCACCGTGGTAGGTTATAATCATAATCGTTAGCTCTAGTATAGCAAAAAGATCGTGCCTTGACCAGATGGTGGCTTTTGTTATACTTTCTCGCATGTTAACGATTGAGTCAAGATCAACGACCGAGAACGACCAAGAAATCGACCTGAACACTGCGAGTCACAGCAGTGGCCCAATGGATCGAATCCTTAAAGCCACAATCATGGCGCCGGAGATCGGCGCGTTGGTAAGGGGCACCGTCATTGGGAAGAATCGCCTTGCCGTGTATGTGGATGTCCCACCATTCGGCACCGGTCTCATTTTCGGCCGAGAATATCTCAACGCCCGCGAATTGATTAAGGAAGTTAAAACCGGTGATCATATCACCGCTAAAGTTGTCTTGCCCGAAGGCGAGAACGGTTATATCGAGCTCTCACTGAAAGAAGCCAAGCAGGCGCTTCTCTGGAGCGATGCTAAGAAAGCGGTGGAAAACAAGATGAGCTATGACCTCGTGGTGAAAGAAGCCAACAAAGGCGGCCTAATTCTCGAATGGGAAGGGATCGAGGGCTTCTTGCCCGCGTCGCAATTGAAAACCGAGCATTATCCGAAAGTCCCCGACGGCGATAAAGTTAAAATCATGGATGGGCTCAAACAATTGGTCGGTGAGAAACTCTCCGTCTATGTCATTGGCGCCGATCCGAAAGAGAATAAACTCATCTTCTCTGAAAAAAGCGGGGATGGTAAAAGCCGAAAGGAAATTGTGGAGCAATATGCCCTAGGCGACACCGTCACCGGAGAAGTCACTGGCATTGTGGACTTCGGCGTATTTGTAAAACTAGAGGAGGGTTTCGAAGGACTCGTCCACATCTCCGAGATCAACTGGTCTTTAGTTGAGAATCCGCGTGACCACTTCAAGGTAGGAGAGAAAATAAAAGCCAAAGTAATCGAAATTAAGGATGGGAAAATATCCCTCTCCGTTAAAGCGCTCAAAACAAATCCTTGGATCGAAGCCGAGAGCAAATACAAAAAGGGCGATGGGGTTAAAGGAATTGTGATCAAATACAATAAACACGGCGCGCTCGTCTCTATCGAGGAGGGGGTAGCTGGACTCGTGCACATCTCTGAATTCAAGGGGGAGGATGATCTCCGGCGTGCGCTCGAACTCGGGAAAACTTACCCTTTCAAAATTAATCTTTTCGACGCTAAAAATCAGAAGCTGACAATGTCGCTCGTAAAATCACTTGCCAAGTAATCATGGTCTGTGATAACCTCAAGTAGGATAGTCGCTATCGTTGGAGTGCATTTTAACCGAAGCATCATGGAGTGAAATGCGGATGAATGACGGTGTGGGGATCGACATTCATCACCTCAACGATAGCGGTCAAGCCGGAGAAAAGATGAGTCGCCTTTCTGGAAAGGCAACTGAATCTGCTCCGGCTCTTTTGTGCTTATTTTTAGCCATTTCCTAATGTCAAGGGTAACCCTTGCCACCCACTTCTTTAGCCAGGTTCATCCGATCGTATTTGGGCTCATTGTGGTGTCTGGAAGTTTGGCAACTGGAGTGATCGTAGCGAAAAGCGCTGCCCCCAAACAGTAAAACCACTTTCCAGAAGTGGTCAACAAAATCTGGAACCCCGCCCGACGCGTAAGCGTTTAGGGCGGGGTTTTCTTTTTCCTCAATTTCAACCTGGGTGTAAAATTGTAACGACCGTAAACATTTTACGTGCAACTCCCTATCGGCAATCAAATAATCAAGGATAATCAATTAAACTTATTCATCGCCGAGGCGAGGCCATCCCCAGTGATCGTCTCCAGAACGTCGAGGAGTTTGGGCATCATTTTTTTCAAACCGGTTTCTTCTTTGGGCGTGAACTGACCGAGAATAAATTTCACAATTCTGTCTTCGCCGCGCGGCTTTTTTATTTTCCCCGCGGGCGAGATCGGCGCGATGCCAATGCGCAGGCGGATGAAATCTGCAGTCTTCAACTTTTTAATGACTGACTCCACCCCCCGGTGGCCGCCCGCGCCCCGGGCAAAAGAAATTTTGAATCGCCCAAAAGGCAAATCGAGATCATCATGAACCACGATGAGCTTCGCGGTGGCGGCCTTAGTCTTAATCAGCTTGGTAATTGGCTCACCGGAATGATTCATGAAGGTCGTCGGCAGGAGAAACATCGATTTCTTGTCTTTGTTCTTCCCGCGACCGGCCTCAACCACCCGCGCGCCAACATTATGCCGCGTCAACTCATATTCCTCTCCAGGATTCCCCAAACCAACAATTAAGTATTTCATTTTACTTATCCACTTATTTACTATTGACCTTTTTTCTACTTCATATATACTAATAACCATTAGGGCTTCGGCCTCCGAGATTCCCCGCCGTCAGGCGGGGTTTCGTTTGCCTTTTTCAAAAAACCAATGATCAGATTAACTATCGGCCCAAACTCTTCTTCAGATAAAACCCTAATTTTGCGAAGCAATCTTTTGGTACTTATGGTTCTAATTTGAGAAAGAATAATCCACTGTTTCTGACCTTCATATTCCAATGGATAATAAAAACGGCTCTTATTGCTTCGACTGGTAATTGGCAAGACCCATGCCATTTCCTTATTGAATCCGGCTAGCAACAAAACTGGCCGCTCGAAATTATCATTCTTGCCATCTGTTTCGACACCCACATTAACGCCCAACGCGCACCACCAGATTTCTCGCTCTTTGAAATATGGCGGACTAGCTTCTGAAAAATGAATCAGCTTTTTATCGCTATTCCAAGAATCAAAAACTTTCGGTCCTTTCATAACTTGAACCATCATTTCACAAACCGGAAGGTGGAAGCTATTTGATTCAGTAAATCTTTTAATCTCATTATTTCTTCTTGGGCTCGTGCAATTTTTTCTTGAGGCTGATTTGTCCCTCCGTATCCACCGGTTGATAAACCTAAAACAAATATTTTATTGGTTTTATCATTGATAAAACCAATCCACCTACCTGATTCAAAATCTCTTATTGTTACAATCTGGCCATTTATCGAAGACATCCTGTCGTTATCTTGGTCATAATTTTGAGAATAATATTCCTCTGGTTGATTTACATAAAATTCCCATTCCTCGTTAATTCTATTCTTGTTTGCATCTGTAGGATAAAAATTTACTAATGGAGGACAGCCCTCAATACACCTACGATCACTTGGAATGTGTGGATTATTAAAATCGACTGGATACTTAAACTCAAATCCATATTCTTCATTTCGGTAAGTTTTCCAGTTCTCTACCCCCTCCAAACCTCCCCCCAAGGGGGAGGTGGAAATTCCCTCCCCTTCGGGGAGGGCGGAGGGTGGGGTGGTTTTATTTTTCCAGACAACATAACCACCCCCGACTAAAACCGCGAGAATGATCACGAGAACGACGGCCGAGAAACCTTGTTTGTTTTTCATGATTGATTTCTTAATAATTGATAAACTCAACGCTTATTCAATATAGCACGCGGCGAAAAATTGTAGTACACTGGGCGGAATGAAAACTAAAACGTCCTATTTTGGCGAAATTTTACGCTTCGCAGTCATCACCGTCCTGATTGTGATCCCGATCCGCGCTTATGTGGCCCAACCCTTCATCGTCAGTGGTGTCTCGATGGTGCCGTCATTCGAGAACGGTGAGTACTTAATCATTGATGAGTTGTCTTATCTCTTTCGCCCTCCCGAGCGCGGTGAGGTGGTTGTCTTCCGTTATCCCCGCGATCCATCTAAATTCTTTATTAAACGAGTCATCGGTCGACCAGGCGAAACAGTCGTAATTCGTGACGGCAAGGTTTACATCAAAAACGGCGCGACAGAGATAATGTGGAACTACCCAGATACCCTCACCGAGACCATGGGTGGAAACGGTATCTACCCTCTCGGGGCCGAGGAATACTTCGTTCTGGGAGACAACCGCCGTATGAGTCTCGATTCGCGAGCTTGGGGCACAGTTGATGAACACTTGATCCGCGGCCGCGTCTTCGTCCGACTTTATCCCTTCAATCGGATTGATATTCTTCCCGCCGCGCCAAAAAATAATCCGGCCAATACTATTTAACAAATAACATGTCCAAGAAACAACCCGATCACAAAGAAGGCGGCCGCGAAGAAGCTAAATTACAAAGTCCGAAAGGGATGCGTGATCTTATCGGTGAAGAGTATTATCGCTATCAAGGCTTTTTCGAGAAAGCGGCTGAAGTGGCGATCTATTATGGATTCCAACCAATCGAAACCCCAATGCTCGAGAGTGAAGCACTGTTTTATCACGGTGTCGGCGAACACACTGACATCATTGAGAAAGAGCTTTATAGTCTCCGGACTAAGGGTGGCGATCGTCTCGCCCTCCGACCAGAAGGCACCGCCCCGATCATGCGGGCTTACTTCGAACACGGCCTGCAAAGCCAACCACAACCAATCATGCTCTATTATCATGGCCCTTTTTTCCGCCACGACAATCCACAGAAGGGCCGCTACCGAGAGTTTTATCAATTCGGACTTGAAGTTCTCGGTAGTGGTAAAAGCATCACCGACGCCCTGATCATTCGCCTCGTTAACACTATTCTGACCGAAGCGGGGCTACCCAATTTGACCGTCGAGATCAACAGTATTGGCGATCGTGACTGCCGGCCGATCTGGAAACGTGAACTTGTCAACTATTATCGGAAACATGTTAAAGAAATTTGTGCTGATTGTCGTGAGCGATTGAAAGATAATCCCCTCCGTCTCCTCGACTGCAAACAAGCCAAATGCCAAACGCTGAAAGCCGAGGCCCCGAGTATCATTAGCTATCTTTGCACCCCCTGCAAACAACATTTCAAGGAGGTCCTAGAATGTCTCGAGTCAATGAAGATCACCTACACGATTAATAATAATCTTGTCCGCGGTCTCGATTATTATTCCCGGACAGTTTTCGAGATAAGCATCACCTTCCCCGAGAGCAATGGTGTCTCCGCTACACCAAACGGCACAAGCACCGCAATTGCCGGTGGCGGGCGCTATGATTATCTAGCTAAATTCTTGGGAAGCAAGAAACCGGTGCCGGCGGTGGGAGCGGCCATCGGCGTTGATCGAGTTCTTGCGGCGCCTGGAATTGCGAATCTACTCCCCCGTTTAATCAAAAAACCAAAAATTTTCTTCATCCAATTGGGAACCGAGGCGAAGATGAAAAGTTTGTCAGTCATTGAGATTCTCCGACGATCTAAGGTCCCAATCGCCCACTCACTATCTAAGGATTCGCTCTCGACTCAACTCGGGATCGCTGAAAAAACTAACATCCCCTATGCCATGATTCTTGGCCAAAAAGAAGTTATCGACAACACGGTTATCATCCGTGACATGCGCACTCACTCGCAAGACGTAGTTGATCTTACTAAACTCGCCGAGCATCTTAAATCGCTCAAGTCTTAATTATCAATTAATTTCGGCAACGGCAATTGCGTCAAGCGATTGTCCGTGTTAGGATCTAACCCATGATTGTTATTGAGGTTAAGAAGGAGAGCGCTAACGAATCAAACTTGAGCATTATCAAGCGCTTCAGCCGCCGCGTCCAATCGTCGGGCGTAATCCGCCAACTTAAGTCGAAACGTTACGCCGCTCGACCTAAATCTGACTTCAAACGCAAACGCGAAACTCTCAAACGGATCGGCCGGCGCGCCGAGATCGAATACTTGCGCAAGCTCGGTAAATTACCCGATGTTCAGCATCAGAAACCTCACTAGAGCCGAGCTACCACGCCTCCCCTACGCGAATATTGCTCGTCGAGTGCTGGGTAAAAAAATCGCCCCCGATACCATTAGTCTTACCTTCATCGGCTCACGCCGCTCGCGTGAGCTTAATCGTCTTTATCGCCAAAAAGATAAACCCGCGAATATTCTCACCTTCTCTCTTACCATACCCTTGATGGAGTCAAATTCAAACGAAGGGGAAATTCTGATTGATCTCACGACTTCTCGCTTAGAAGCAAAGCATTTAGAGGTTCCCTTAGCTAATTACCTCCGACATCTCTTTATCCACGGTTTGCTTCATTTGAAAGGTTTGTCTCACGGGAGTAGAATGGAGACACTCGAACGACGGAATATCAAATTTTTTTCTCATTTTCATTATGGGCAGAACCATTGTCACCGGTCTCGACGTCGGCACAACGTCGGTCAGAGTCGCAGTCTGTGAAATTATCAAGGGCGCTAGACACCCTAAAGTTTTGGCTTTGGTAAAAGCAGAATCTCGAGGCCTGCGACGTGGCTATGTCATCAATCAAGAGGAAGCTAGCCAAGCGATCCGCCTAGCTCTTGGTGAGGCGGCGCGACAATCTCAAACGAAAATCAAAAATGTTTTTTTAGGCTTAGGTGGAGTAACCCTGGAGTCACGGATTGGCAATAGCCAGATTGTCGTCTCCCGCGCCGACGCCGAGATCACCGACAATGATATTAATCGCGCCATCGAGCTCGCCGAAGCCGAACTCGCCGACATGGCCAACAATCGAGTGATTCACACTATCCCGATTTATTTCAAATTAGACGGCAAGAAGATTCCCGGCCGGCCGGAGGGAATGCGTGGCGCCAAACTTGAAGTGCGGGCTCTTTTCATTGTCTGTCTCGAACAACATCTCAATAGTCTGGTGCGAGCCGTGGAGGTGGCTGGGGTCTCCGTGAATGATCTAGTTGCCTCACCTATCGCCGCCGCCCTCACCGCCCTCTCGACACAACAGAAAACCGTTGGCTGTGTTTTGGCCAATATCGGTTCGCAAACCACTTCGCTCGCTGTCTTCGAAGATGGCATCCCCGCCTCACTTCAAATTCTACCCATTGGTTCAATGGACATCACTAACGACATTGCCTTGGGTCTTCGTGTCCCACTCGATGAAGCCGAGCGGTTGAAAATAAATGGCGATCAATTGCTAACCTTCCGGAAAAAGCTCGATGAAATTATTGAGGCACGATTGTCAGATATGTTTGATCTGATTGAAGTTCATTTGAAAAAAATTGGGCGGAACGGCCTTCTCCCCGCTGGCGTGATTATCACTGGTGGTGGCGGGAATATTGAGAACATCGCCGCCTTAGCCAAAGAAGAACTGCGTCTACCGGCACGCGTCTTCACTCCTATGGGTGAAAATCAAGGTCGACCGGCCCTGCGCGACAGTAATTGGATTGTGGCCTACGGACTCTGTCTCTTCGGTCTCGGTGGCGACTATGTTGAAGACTCAGCCGTCTCCCAACTCCTCGGCCGAACGAAAAAAACTTTCCTTCACTGGCTTAAAGAACTCTGGCCGTAAAAATAACAAACCCTTTGCCTTTTACTTTTTTTCTGTTAGTCTAAAACCAACATGCCTAAAATCAATCCAGAAATTGAGGCTTTTGCCAGAATCAAAGTGGTGGGAGTCGGGGGCTCCGGCAAAAACGCCATCAACCACATGATTAATTCCAAAGTCCGCGGGGTTGACTTCATCGCGATCAATACCGACGCCCAAGACCTTCATCACTCATTAGCGAAACACAAAGTCCATATCGGCAAGAATTTGACCCGCGGGCTCGGGACTGGCATGAATCCAGAAATCGGCCGCAAGGCGGCCGAAGAGAGCGTTGAAGAAGTACAGAATGTCATCAAGGGCGCCGACATGGTCTTCCTCGCCGGCGGCACCGGTGGCGGGACCTTAAGCGGCGCCGGCCCCTTTGTCGCTAAAGTGGCGAAGGACCTCGGAGCACTCACTGTCGCCGTGGTGACCAAACCATTTTTCTTCGAGGGTTCTCAACGCATGCAAATCGCCGAGCGAGCAATTGAAGATCTTCGCAAGGAAGTGGATGCATTGGTCATCATTCCCAACGATCGTCTTTTAGGTCTGATTGATAAGAACACGACGGCCTTCTCCGCTTTCGCCACCTGCGACGAGGTACTCCGCCAAGCGGTTGAGGGGATCTCCGATCTCATCACCACGCCCGGGATCATTAATGTTGACTTCGCCGACATCAAATCAATCATGTCTAATGCCGGTTCAGCCCTCATGGGTATCGGTCGCGGTTCTGGCGACAATCGCGCCGCCATGGCCGCCCAACAAGCAATCAATTCCCCCCTCCTTGATGTTTCGATTGAGGGGGCCAGGGGTGTCCTCTTCGCCATTGCCGGTGGTAAAGACATGACCATGTTTGAAATTCAGGAGGCGGCGAAAACAATTATCGAGTCGGTGGATCCGAATGCCAAAATTATTTTCGGCGCCATCCATGATGATAAATTAAATAAGAATGAGATCAAGATCACCGTCATCGCTTCCGGCTTTCCCGAGAACGCGAGGAAAAAACCAATGACCAATATCGGGAGCGAAGCGACCCCGACTGAGGTTAAAAAAGAAGAACCTTCAGAACCAGAAATCCGTTACCCCAAACGTGCCGAGATGCCAAAGACCGGCACAACTAAAGCGGAAGAAGAAACCGACGACTGGGCTGCCATTCCCGCCTTCCTAAGACGCGCGAAGAAACCGTGATAAATAATTTGGAAATAATCGTATATGAAAAGATTCCTGGAATGGATCCGCTTAAAAGAACGACTGCATAGTAATGATTACCACCCACCGTTAGTTTCACAAAGAGAGATTTGGTGGGCAAGTATAGGGGAAAATATTGGGTCAGAAATAAATGGGAAAAACAATTTATTCTCGCGACCAGTGATTATTTTTAAGAAACTGGCGCACGGTTTTTATTTCGTTATTCCAACCACCACAAAAGATAGGAGGGGCTCTTGGTACTTGAAATTCCGTCACCAAGAACGAGATATGGTCGCTTGTCTCCATCAAGCTCGAACCATCGATTATCGTCGACTGTCATCTCGTTTAGGTCGAATTGATAGTGATGACTTTCGGAAAATACAAGACGCCTTCGCAAAGCTCTATCTGTAAAAATATTCCCTGCCATTGCTGGCAGGGCCGCGGCGAATGCCGAATGTAACTCCAGTATATTCTAGTCCATCGACAAGTCAAGTGGCTAGAGTGGATATACTATGATATAGTTTTTGGGTCGAACTAAATTGCTAGAATCAATTTTTTCCACCTTCCGGTTCACAAAATAAACAATGACCTACGACCTCGTAATTATTGGCGGGGGGCCGGCGGGGGTGGCGGCCGGAGTCTATGCCGCGAGAAAAAGGTTGAAAACTTTATTCATTACGCCGGAATTTGGCGGGCAGTCAATCGTTTCGGAAGGAATCGAGAATTGGATCGGCACCGTCAAAATTTCTGGCGCTGATCTGGCTAAAAATTTGAAAGCCCACCTCTCCACTTACGCCGGAGATTCGATTGAAATTCACGAGGGGGAAGGAGTGCAAGATATCAAAAAAAGTGAGGCCGGTTTTACCATCACGACCGACAAAGCCAACTACGAAACCAGAACCGTTCTCGCCGCCACTGGTTCTCATCGGCGGAAATTGACGATCCCGGGTGCCACCGAATTTGATAATCGCGGTCTCACCTATTGTGCCTCATGTGACGGACCATTGTTTACCGGCAAAGATGTGGTCGTCATCGGCGGCGGCAATGCCGCCCTCGAAACCTCGGCTCAACTCCTCGCCTATTGTAAAAGTGTGACTCTCCTGAATCGAAGCAAGCAATTGCGCGGGGACGAAATAATGATTGAGAGATTATTGCAACACTCTAATTTCAAAATTATCAAAAATGCGGTGCCTATCGAGATCAAGGGTAGTAAATTTGTCACCAGTATCGTTTACGAAGATGCCGTGACTAAAGAACATCACGAAATAATTACCGCCGGCATTTTCGTTGAAATTGGACTTCTACCGACAACCTATTTCGTGAAAAATATTCTAACCCTCAATAAGATCGAACAAATTCCGGTTGACCCGCGAAATCAACGAACAACCGTCAATGGCCTCTGGGCGGCCGGCGACTGCACCGATGGATTATTCCACCAAAACAACATCGCCGCCGGCGACGCCGTCAAGGCACTTGAGGATATTTATAATTATCTCCACTTAGGGAAAAACGGTTCTTGATGCCGATGAGTGGAATCGAACCACTGTTTAGGGCTTATGAGTCCCCCGTTCTACCATTGAACTACACCGGCGTGGAAATATGATTGTTGGGGGAGCAGGACTTGCACCCGCGTCTGGAGGTTATGAGCCTCCCGAGATACTACTTCTCCATCCCCCAGCTGAAGTTTTCATCCTAACATTCCCAAGACAATCACGCAATTTCAAGGGATAAAACTGAACTCACGAAAAACTTGTCCGTAAAGTTCAATCGCCCGTCGCGCCTCACGACGAGTGAGCGAGAAGCCACTCTCGTGGGCAATCTGATTTCTTACTTTATGCGCCTCCCAAGCATCTTGTAAAGTCAAGAAATCACTCGGCTCGACATTCTTAAGTCGTTCACCAAGATTCTCCCCTGGGTAACGCATCGCGGCCACCATCTCGTCAAGCAGATTATCAGCCTCGATAATCGCCTGCTTCCAATCAGACTGATTGTCTGATTCAAGGTAGGTAACAATCTTCTCCCACTGCTGATTGCGAATCGCTTGATCGCTCGAATCCGTACGCAAAAGACTAAGAAAGTCGTGGATTTCATCACGGCGCAAATTGATAATTCTGATCGTCAGGGCGACAACAACAATGCCAAAAAAAATGATCAGACCAAGGAGAACGAGCTTGGCCCAAAAAATAACTTCCGCCGGAATCTGCCCCACATGAGCTTGAGTTAAAGCCCGATAAATTAGATTGAATAAGTATTCGAGATTAAGATAATTAGGCTGAAAGATTGGCATGTTGTTTCCCAAGATAGAATAAAAGGTCTTCACGAAAGAGTGGGGTGATGAATTGGAAACCGCAAGGCAGACCCTGTTCATCTTCTCCTTGGGGTAAAGTGAGCGCCGGTAAACCAGCGATGTTGGCCGGGACAGTAAAAATATCGGCCAGATACATTTGGAGTGGACTAATTGTCTTTTCTCCCAGAGCGAAGGCCGTGCTCGGCGTTGTCGGCATCACCACCGCGTCAACTTGCTTGAAAGCATCAAGGAAGTCGGCCGTGAGAAACGCCCGCGCCACGAGCGCTCGTCGGTAATAAGCATCATAGTAACCAGAAGAAAGCACGTAGGTCCCGAGAATAATTCGGCGGCGCACCTCCTGACCGAAACCTTCGCCGCGCGTCCTCTCGTACTCCTCAAGAAGAGTCGGGGCGGTGACGCGATCAGCATAACGCATTCCATCGAATCGTGCCAAATTACTCGAAACCTCTGCCGGCGAGATAATATAGTAAGCAGCTAAAGCATCAACCAAACGCGGAAGATTGATTGGCACCACCTTCACTCCGAGAGCCCGCCAAACTTCAAGCGCTTGATCAAAATTCTGTTTAACGGCCTCGCTCACCCTGTCGCTAATGAGATTCTCGGGCACCCCTAATCGCAAATCGGCGACGACCGGCAATGGTTCTTGAGGTCTGGGATATTCAACTGTCGTCGCGTCAAGATCATCTCGACCTCGGATAACAGAAAAAATGATCTCCGCATCAGCCACTGTTTTAGTGATCGGGCCAATCTGGTCGAGTGAAGAAGCCATGGCAATAAGGCCAAATCGTGAGACAGCACCGTAGGTTGGTTTGAGACCAACGAGACCACAGAAGCTCGCTGGTTGGCGGACCGAGCCGGCCGTGTCTGAACCCAAACCAGCAAGCGCCAGGTGGGCAGCGACGGCGGCAGCCGTGCCGCCCGATGATCCGCCGGGCACACGAGTGGGATCATTTGGATGACGCGTCGGACCAAAAGCCGAATTCTCGGTCGAACTCCCCATCGCAAATTCATCCATGTTGGTTCGACCAAGTATAATAGCACCGGCCTGGCGAAGTCGGTTAATCACCGTCGCGCTGTAAGTCGCCCGATATGATGCCAACATTTTCGAAGCGGCTGAACAAATCTCTCCCTCAATGAGAATGTTGTCCTTGATCGCAAGTGGCACCCCCTCAAGCGGCCGAGGAGCTTTCCCCGCCGCGACCCAACGATCGCTCTCTTCCGCCGCCGCCCTAGCGTCGTCAAAAACTTCGAGGTAAGCGTTGAGCTCACCATTGCGCCGAGTGATCTCGACTTGGTAGGCCGCCACCAGATCAATGGCTCGGGCTTCACCACTGGCTAATTGCTCGCACCAAGAAGTGATCGTTAGAGAACGTAGATCAATTGCCATGGTCGGTAAAAATTGGTTTAACCACGAAGTAACCACTGTGAGTTTCGGGACTCGCCGCCAATAATCGTTCGGTATAAATCCCCGCTCGATGTGGTGCGATATCGAAACGTAAAGAATTATCCACGAGAGCTCGGACTTGAGTCGCCACCGAAGAGCGGCTCGTCTCAACCTTCAAACTAGCGACATATCCAAGAATCGACTCGAGATCGCGGCACAACTTCTCAACTTCCGTCACCGGGAGCGCCAAGCGAGCAAGCTTGGCGAGTGAGACAACCTCCTCTTGTTTAATCATTGCCTTATTCTAACATCATTTGACAATAAATCATAAAATGCTTGAATCAAATAGGAATATAGTTCGCCTGCTCGCGTTGAGTCGGCTTTGACAGGGTAACCAAAATGGTGAGGAGGTTGTAATGCAAATTGCCGTCATAGGAATGGGGCCACTAGGAATAGTGACCGCCACAACTTTAGCCCATATGGGAAATAAAGTAGTGGGAGTTGGTCAAAAAGAAGAGTTCTATGAACCAGGACTTGATGAATTACTGAGACAAGCTATCCAGGAAGAAAAACTCTCGTTCATTCTACCTAATAATTATTGCCAACCAACCAAAGAGAGTGAAGTAATCTTCTTCACTACTGATGTGATGGATCTAGTATCTGATTTTAAATTTATTACCCAAGGCACGGACAAGAACGATCACGAAAAGAAAATTATCGTCATTAAGAGTACCACTCGCCCGGGGACAAACCGAGAACTGCGAGAATATTTGCGAGATCAAGGATTCCGACACGCCGTTGTCAGCAGTCCAGATTTTTCCAGTCGAGGAAGAATGGTTAAGGATACTCTCTACCCCGATCGTGTTGTTCTAGGAACTCTGGATCGTTGGAGCGTTCCTATTCTCCAATTACTCTACAAACCATTTTTGCGCACCGACAATAATTCGGTAATCATTGTCAGTCCCGAAAGCGCCGAGTTTGGAAAGATCTGCGCTGATGCTTTCCTCGCAACTAGGGTGGCCTTGATGGGAGAGTTCGCTCAAACGACAGTGAATTTGCCAGGCTCCAGCATTGAAGAGGTCCGGGAAGTTCTTCGTAATGACCGACGCATTGGCCGCGGACATTTATTCGCCGGTTGTGGTTTGGGAGGACCGCTGATCACTAATACCAGAATGGTGATCGATACTGCCGAAAAAGTTGCAGGATACTGTTCACCCATCTTGAAAGCGGTACTTGGAACCAACGAGGGTCAACGACAAATCCCGATAGACTTTCTGCTCAATCATTTCCCTGAAGGACTCCTCGGGAAAACGATCGCGATTTGGGGTTTGGCCTTCAGACAAGACACTGATGAATTGTCTGATTCACCGGCGCTATCTCTAATCTGGCAGTTGGTCACCCATGGAGCTATAATCCAAGCTTATGATCCGCACGCCACAGAAAAAGTTCTGTCTCTTGTTCAGGAAAAAGGGTTGGAGAAGAAACTTCGGTTGAAGAAAAGACAAAACGATGCCCTGGTTGGTGCCCATGCTCTAGTGGTAACCACCTCCGCCGAGGGATTCAGAGTTTTTGATTTCCAAGAGGCCAAACGATTAATGAGCAGCAAAATAATTATCGACGGTCGGAATCTATACGACCAAGAAGAGATGGCCCGGCATGGCTTTTTCTGTTACCAAATCGGTGTACCGCTAATTGAGCCACCAATGTGATTTGCAACCGCCCCCAACATTCGGGGCGGTTTTTTGTGTCTTAATCATTGCTTCAGCAAGCGTTGGAATGCATCTTCCGAAATTATTTTCACACCAAGTTGTTCGGCTTTATTATACTTCGAGCCTGGATCGGCACCGGCGACAAGATAATCAACGCGCGCGGAGACAGCGCTAACTACCTTCCCCCCTGCCTGCTTGATAAGTTGCTTGGCCGCCTCGCGAGTGAGCGACGGGAGACTACCAGTTAAAACAAAGGTTCTGTCGGCGACGGCCGTTAATCGAATGGTGACCAACTTCTCCATCCGTTTGATCATGACGTGTTTGAGGAGTCGTTCGAGCATCCGTTGATTCTCTGGCTGGCGAAACCAATCGTGCACGGCTTGCGCCACAATCGGGCCGATGCCAGTGATCATCTCAAGTTTTTTATTTTCCGTTGCCGCCAAACGCTGGAGAGTTTTGAAATGGGTCGCGAGGAGTTCCGCCAACTCTTCGCCAACATGCGGAATAGAGAGAGCCACTAACAGCCGCGACAAAGTAATGTGACGACTGTGATCGATCGCCGTGATAAGTTTCTCAGCTGAAACTTCGGCGAAGCGGGGTAGGTCAACCAAATCGCCAAATTTAAGCGTGAAAATATCAGGGAAAGAAGCAATCAATTTCTGATCCAACAAAAGATCAATTACTTTGCGTCCTAAGCCCTGGATATCAAAGGCTGATTTCGAGACGAAGTGGTAGAACTTACGCCGTAATTGGGCGAACGAATTCGGATTAACACAACGGTGAGCAGCCTGGCCGGGGATTCGTTCAATTGGACCGCCGCAAACTTCGAGATAAGTGGGGAAAACAAAAGGTTTCTCTTTACCTGTTCGGAGGTCGGGCAAAGCCATGACAATGTCGGGGATAATGTCGCCCGCCTTGCGCACAATCACCGTATCACCAATCCGCACATCCAGACGTTTGATCTCATCCTCATTGTGAAGCGTCGCCCGCGAGATCGTGGAGCCAGCCAGCAAGACCGGTCGGAGAACAGCGACCGGTGTCACCACTCCCGTCCGACCAACTTGGAGAATAATATCTTCGACAACCGTCGTCGCCTCTTCGGCCTTAAACTTGAAAGCGACGACGAAACGCGGCGCCTTGCCGGTGTAACCAAGTCGCGTTTGATATTCACGCTCATTGATCTTCACTACGATGCCATCAATCCCATAATCCTCGTTTGGCGCGCGCTTCTGCCATTTGGTCCAATAATTAATTGTCGCTTCGATATTTTCACACTGTTCCCAATGACGATTCACTTTGAAACCAAGCATTTTCAGTCGTTCTAATTCTTCCGTTTGAGTCAAGGGCAAAGGAAAATCGGTCCCGTCCGGAACGGGGTAAACCGCCGCCAGATCGTAGATGAAACTGTCGAGCCGCCGCGCCGCCACGATCCGTGGATCAAGTTGGCGAATCGTGCCGGCGGAGGCATTGCGCGGATTGGCGAAGAGTGCCTCGCCGGCGGCGCGGCGGCGCTCGTTGAGCGCCGCAAACTCCTTCTTGCCCATCCAAATCTCTCCCTCCACCACCACCGAGACAGGCTCGGTGAGCGTGAGGGGAATTGACTCAATCGTTTTAACATTAGCGGTCACATCTTCGCCGACCTGACCATTCCCCCGCGTCGCCGCCGTCTTCAACACACCTTGATCGTAAGTGAGCACGATTTTAAAGCCATCGATCTTGAGCTCGGTGGTGTAAGTCGGGTTTGTACCAAGGCCTGCCCTTGGGGCACCTTCTTTAAGGGCAGGCCTTAAGATTTTCTTAATCCGCGCATCAAACTCGCGAAGCTCATCGGGAGTAAACACATCATTGAAAGACCACTGCGCCACTTGATGCGTCACTTTACGAAACCCGCGGAGCGGCGCACCGGCGATCCGCTGGGTAGGTGAATCCGGTGTCACTAATTCGGGAAACTGTTTCTCCAGTTCCGACAATTCGCGCTTCAGAGAATCAAGCGCTGCTGCCGATATTTCTTCACGATCGAGGACATGATAAAGATAACGGTGATGATTAATCACCTGCCGGAGTTTGGCCAGACGATCTCTAACTTGTTTTTTGTCTTTTAACAAAGTGAGTAAGAATATTTTCTGTGGTGATGGATTCAAAGTGGGCATCGGGGTAAGCCGTTTGGAATGAGACTGGGACGGTAATTCCCTCTTTCCATTTGCATTCGTAAGCAAAAATCTTGGAACCATTTTTCTCTATCACATCAATCTCGACCCCGGTTCGTGTCCGCCAAAACATAATTTCTGATGGGAAAATTTCCGTTGTCCCCTTTTTCATTAGCTCGGTGACAAAAAAGTTTTCAAAAATAGCCCCTTTGTCCGCTCGAGTTTCCATTGGAGAAACAATGTCAATCAAAGCGTTGCGAACCCCCACATCGAGAAAGAAGACTTTGAACGCTTTCTTGAGTTCAGTTCGGGGATTGTTAGAAAAAGAGTGGACAATTTTAATGATAAATGCTTGCTCTAATAACCTTAGATATCGTTGTATTACCGAACGACTCACCCCGAGCTGAGTCGCTAATTCATTCAGCGATACCAATGATCCAATTTGTAATGCGAGTAACTTTATAAGATCTTCGAAAACTCGCGGGTTCCTAATTGCTTCGAAGATAAATATATCTTTATAGAGATACTGGGTGGCAATATTTTTTAAGATCGTTTTTTTAAAATCCAAAGAACTTTCGGCTACTACGGCTGGATATGTTCCATACAACATGTATTGAAAGAGATCATTAGAAGTAATATGTTTTGACATATTAATTTCTAAAAGGGAAAGGGGCGGAAGTATAAATTCAAAAATTCTTCCCGTCATTGGTTCATTTATTTTATTTGCCAAATCAAACGACGAGGATCCGGTGGCAATAATTTGAACTCCCGGATAAGTATCGTGATACGCTTTCAAGATACTGCCAATGTCTTGGACAGTTTGAGCTTCATCAAATACCACTATCTTTTTCCCTATTGTTAAGGGTAATAATTTATCCGGCTTGCCAACGACAAAATGCTTGCGAATTTCAGCCAACTGACAATCATAATGTTCCCCATGTTCTCTATACTCTTTTATCAATTTTTTTGTTAGGGTCGTTTTTCCCGACTGACGAGGACCAAGAATTGACACCATTCTATTTTTGAATAACAAATTTACAATCTGGGTCTCAATTGCCCGTTGAAATGTAATCATGATGTAACTATAACAAATTGCTCTTGAAAGAGCAATTTGTAAGATAGACGAAAAAACACTTATTTCGCAAGGGTTTTATGTGGTTGAATTGAATCACTGGCCGGGGTTTATCTATCCGAATCTTGGCATCTTTTTATCCACCAAAATTAAATAGTCGTATCAATACTTCTTTGAACCTGTCGAGAACTAATAATAGTCGTGTTGTAACCATCTACTCGAAAAGTAGTTTTATAACCATTTGCAATATCACCCTTAGTTACTGTTACAAAAGCATAAGCCCCACCAACAAAATTAACTGTAAAAGTGTCTATCCGATTATCGCCAGCATCTTGATCTACTGTAACAGAATTACCGGCGCAACGAATATTTTTATTGCCGGGAACAAAATTCGGGGGATTATAATCGAAATCAAAAGATCCAAAAGGAGAATAGAGTAACGTGGAATTAGACGGGTCTCGTGCCGATCCATCCCAAAAGATAGCACAATTTATGGCACTGGTGGCAGCATAATACGCAATTTTCGACTCCTTATTAATTGAAGAGAGCACTAATTGTTTATAAGTAATATCAAGAAGAGTCAGACTAATCGTGAGCACGATACTCACCATCAACACAGCGTAAAGAATCGCGAAACCAGTTTGTTTGTCATATTTACGTGTCATATAAATTACCATGGATTATAAATATAGTTACTTAGGTTAACGGAGCGAAGTTGGGTTTTATTCAACCAACTCACTACCACAGTGACTTCCACTTCTGGATCACCGAAGGTCGTGGTCATCGGAGACACAACGGATGGTTTGGTGATTTGAATTGTTCGGTTGAAAACGACCCCGAACTGCGACAAATCAGTGGAATTATATTCCACATATATCCCATCAGCACTTCGATATCGAATGGAGCACCCTTGGCTTGGTAACGGAGTACAAGGAAAATAAAAATTGTTTTTTACTTCCACCTTACATGGAGCAGAAGAAATGCAAGCGTCCAAACCACTTAACCATGAGGTAAAAGAATTTTTATCGGCTTTATAATCGGAGGCGATTTTAGTTCGGACAAGCTCGACCCCCTCTTGAGCAAGTTGGGTTGCGGTGATCTCGTCTTTGGCAATGAGGCCATCAGTGATTCCACGCGTTGCTACAGACAATGGACCGAGAACACCCAAAATAAGGATAGTAATTGCTACCAATGCCTCAACCAACGTAAAACCGTTCTTTTTACAGCCGGGCATAAACAGTTGTCTCTAAATTAAAAGCTGTATTGGTATTATCTTTCACTTGGCCGCCAATCACGAGAAGCGCCCGGTATGCTTCTGTTCCAGCTCCATAAACATATACCTTAAAATTATTAATCGTCACCTCCGGAGCCGTCACGTTGATAAAATCCGTCCCCCCATCGCTTTCGCGCCAGGATTGGATACTTCCTCCTACGCTATCGTAATTGTAAATTACCTTGTCGCAAATCTCAGAATCAATGTTTGGACATGAGCCAAAGTTAAAAGCAATCGCTTCGCCGCCACTCGGGCATGGATTTGTCTCATCATAACTAGTAGGCCAATTAGGATTCGCGTTGCCACCTGTAATACAGTGATACCTCCCACCATTTCCCAGATTGAGCACCATGCTATCAACGGCAAAATTGAGGTTATCAATCGCGAGCTTGATGGCTTGGGCCTTACGATTAGTGTTATTGGCGGTCACCAACGCCCCCGTCGTGATCACGGCAACAATAGCAAAAATCGAAACCGCCACCATAATCTCGATTAGGGTAAAACCTGTATTAGGTTCTAGCTTGTAGGTTTTAGCTTTTAGATTCATGGTGATTTAACTGAAATTTGGCCGGTATTCCAAACTTGGATAGTTCTGGTCTCCAGGCTTCGATTTGACACAATAATGATGTTTGCATAACTCGCTGAGGAAATCGGGGCACCGGAAGAAGGATCTGTAAAATTGGCTTCGGTTTTCGGCCGATCGAAAACGATGTTCATTCCACCGGCTTGCGGGGTGCAACTCGAGCTTGAACTGCAAGTTTCAATTGTTTGGATCTCAACTGTGCCGGTAAGATCATATTGGGTTACCTTCTCATTGGGTGGATCATATTTATTATTATTACTACTTGGATCATCGGCAAACAGAATGTAAGATTTTAGATTACTCGATGCTCCGGTCGTAGGATAAAAATAAATGCCGTGAGAAGGAAATTCTGTACCAAATGATTTAACACCAACACCATAAACTTGAGCTTCTCGAATCGTGATCGCCATCTTTTGCGCAACAAGTTGAAGGGCGGTGCGTTCTCGAAACTGTGGCAGATTAGCAAGAACGACACCAGTCATAATTGTGAAAATACTGATAACCACGATCATTTCAACTAAAGTAAAACCACGATCAGTTTTCATCATCAATTATTATACCATTTAATCAACAAGCGATTCTAGGCTTATCCACTAGCATTAATACGGGGTTGGATTAGCGGGGATGAAGATCGGGAACTTGGTAACGAAACTCGAGCGGAGAAGTTAGCGTCCCGATAACTTCGTTACCATTCTTAGCTTCTATCTCAATCTTGTATGGCGAATACTTCAAGATATCGTAGAATTTGTCAGCAATAGTAATAAAGAAGGGAATGGAAGTTGACTCAAGGGAGTTAACAACAACACAGTTTTGGCCAGAATTGCATTGAGTGTCACCGGTTTCGCCTAAATGACACTTCGGTTTTTCATTAGAGCTAGAGATTGTATTGATAACATCATCGAGGGTTTGAGAATTTATTTTTGATTTTACACTCTTCAAACAAACGCGAATATTTACATCGCTGTTATTAGCAACGTTTATATTTGCCACAGTTGAATCGGACGGCACACCAGCATTCTGAAAATTGATCTTAATAAATGAAGTATCGACAGTAAGAGAAGCGTCCAGAGGAGCGCCACCGACAGTGAAAGAAGCATAGACATCAACATTCTGATCCATCGTCAAAGAGCAAGTCAGGCCATTCCCCAAACACAACCCGGGCGGGGTTGTCGCCCAACTGAAAAATGCAATATCGGCATTCGGTATGGGATCAGGGGATCTTGTTAATATAACCGACGGTCCCACTCCTCCCACCACAGTGTAATCATGGGTACAGAAAGTTCCACCACCAGTGCAACCTGTCAAAAGATTCGAATCATCGATAACTTCTGCGCCAAAAGATGTCCCATCTCCAGTCAAATAAACATTCAGTGTCTTTTGGTTGGGGTTTGTAACTGGCACGGAACAATCAGCACTGCCCTTCTTGGTTGAATCAGTGCGATTGGTCACGGTTAAAGTACCAGTAACCGTCTGGCCGGATTGGCTAGCGCTGTAAGTTTTTATAACTGAAGGCCCAGCATCATTTTGGTCCGATGTCCCATCACTCCAAGAGGTCCAATCATATTTATATGTAGTATTATCAGATGGACTAGCGGTCCATGTGACATCAACATCCGGCGGTGTTACAGCAGGATTAGGGCTAGCCGAGCAACTGACATCTATGGAATCAAGGGTTACGCAAGCATTGGTGCCGGGTGTTTGGCAAAAATTAATCCAGCCAACAATATCAGATCCCCAAGCATAACCCTGAAATTCATTAGCAACGAGGTGAACATCGTTAGCCACGTTGCCGGTTGGATCCATTTTTATCCAACCATCCCAACCACCAAGATACGAAAGCCCCTTGAGACTGCCACTACATCCGCTGACGAATACCGTGCATGCCCGAGCCCAACCGGTCACCCTTCCATCGGTCTCGACACGAACCCCATCGGTTGGACTCGAGGGACCAATCAAACTAGAGTCGAATTTGATCCAGCCAATGTTTGAACCCCAGGCGTAAGAATCATTGGAAAAAATCCCGATATTATCGGTGCCCACATTCATCTTTACCGAATAAGTCGGGCCATTGAAACTAATCCAACCGATGTTTGAACTCCAGGCAAAACCGGAGACATTGCCGTTGGAGTCGGCAGCGACGGGGTTAGCGGATTTGATTATAAAAGAAACACCAAGAACGAAAATTACTAAAAAGATTGCATATAAAAATGTTCGATAGCGCATGAGAACATCATACCACTTCCCAGGCGTAAGAGGGGTCACTTATCCACATGTCAAGAAATAAAAAGCGTGATGACATGTAAATTAGCAAAATAAACAAGCGCCGTGCCGAGAGTGAGGAAGGGGGCAAAAGGGATTTCGCGACCGAAAGTGCTCGGCTTAGCTCCTCCGTCACCCAGACTATTCTGGCGACGCTGGCGAGACGGGAGTCGGAAGTGTTCGATCGCGATCAAGAAAAGACCGAGCGCCGCCCCCGTCCAGAAAGCCAGCATCATGGCCGAGAGTGACGGTTCTAATCCCAAGAAGAAGCCGATCCCGAGCGCGAGTTTGGCATCACCGAAGCCCATCCACTTGCCCCGCGAGACGAACCAAAGCCCGCCGAAGAAAGCGAGGAGGGCGACCCCAGCCACGAGATTCCATTGCCAATCAACACCACTCGCAAAAAGTCGGACGAATGCTAGCCCACTGAAGAGATAAACCCATTCGTCGGGGATAATCTTGTGACGCAAATCGTAAGTGGTAATAGCGATGAGGAAACTCCAGATGCCGAAATCAAGGACAATGAGCCATGGTCCAATCTGAGTAAGAAGCGAGCTACGATAGACGCCCCAGAAAGCGAGGGCGGTCGCGAGCTCAACGAGCGGATATTGCCACGAGATCCGCGCGCCACAGGTGTGACACTTCCCCCCTTGAATAATGAAGCTCGCGAGCGGGATGAGCTCATACCAGGAAAGCAATCGGCCGCAGGCGAGGCACTGCGAGCGACCGAGCGCCGTGTATCCCGTCCGATAACGGTAGATGGCAACATTCAAGAAACTCCCAATAATGAGACCGAGGAGGAAAATAAGTAATGAGATCGCGCTGACCATCACCAATTATTGTACCACACCTTCAACCATCAACCCCCGATTTATCCCCTGTTTATCTCTTCAACCGTCATCAACTGTTCTTTAATCGTCAAGGCTTAGCCTTGACATACACTACTCGTCGTCAAAGTTTATCCACGAGGTTAGGAAATCATTGAAATCCTTGTGATTTTGAAAATAGCCCGGGAAATTAGCGGCGGAAAGAATTTCATTATGAGGTCGAGGAAAACCAACATAAGCGTGATAGCTAGAGAACTCGTAATTATCCAGAAATTCTCTCGCCGTGTTTTTGTTTCTTATTGTTTTACTTTCCCAATCTTTCGGATCAACTGTTTTTACGGGGTTGAGATGAATATAGGCGAGCAGGTAATTAAGATAAGGATCATTATCGACGTGTTGCGCTTTGAAAGTGCTTTCAAATAAACCCCCCGTCCGCTGATATTTTTTATTAAAATACATCGTATAACCAGTTTGGAGTTTATGCATCACTCGAGAAACACCGCCATCTTTCTTTTCTCTAACTAATAAATGAAAATGGTTCGGCATTAGACAGTACGCGCCAACATCAATCAGGCGATTGCTAAAATCAATCGGGACTGACCTGAAAACATCTTCAATATTTTTCCCCAACCAATCACTAGGATAAAATGGCTGTTTACTATTAGCAAAATAGAGCGAAGCAAGAAATCTAACATGGTCGCGACGATCAAGAAAAGTCTGACGTTTGTCGAAACCACGATTGTAGAGATGATAATATTCTCCTGGGGCAAAAGAGAATTTTCTCGCCATACACCCACAATTTTATACCCACCACTCTTCATGTCAAGGCTTAGCCTTGCCGGAGGCTATCCTATAGCCTTGCCGGAGGCTAAGTGAGAAAATTAAGAACACACACCGCTAGCAGCCACCACTGAACCCACTTTTGCAACACCAGAACTATCTACACAAAAAGTGGTGGAATCTGCAAGCGTTGCAGACACAGCCCAAGCTGAAGGAGCAGTAGCTGAACTAGCGCTACAATTCACAGTAGAACCCTGGGTAGTAACCGCTGCAGATAACACAGCCAAGGGTGCACCAGGCGCGTTGCTTGTAATATCGGCTGCATCAGCATTATCACAAATACTATCCGGATAGGAAGTGGTAAAAGACAACTCTGCCTCTGCTCTCATAGACGACAGACTCGATGTAGCTGAAGCAACTCTTGCCTTCGTCCTCGCCGTACCCAAACTCGTCAGCACAATCCCCGACAGGATACCAATGATCGCGATGACGACGAGCAACTCGATTAATGTGAAACCGGAAGCAGCTTCTAGCTTATAGGTTCTAGCTTTTAGGAAATTCAGATTCATAATTATAATTTAATAAACTTATTTAATAATCTCGACTGTTTTAATAATAACATTATTAGACCGCGAAGCCTAACTCCCGCTCAACCTTGACCAACCGCTTCTCGTGGGTAACGAAGATATCGAGGCGGCGATCTAGATTACTCAAGCGGTTTTCGACCCCACCGAACCGATCGTCTATCTTCTCAAATTCTACCTTCATTTTACCGAACTCGCCATCTACTTTCTTAAACCTAGTGTGAACCTCGTCAAAGCCGAGCTTGGTAGCTTTAGCCAAACGACTGATATCGTTCTGGAGATCCACAATGTCCGTTTTCAAGCCAACAATGTCGGTTTTATCGGCCTTTTTAGATAATTCCGATCGGACAGCCAGAAAACCTTTTTCGACCAGATTGGATAAGCGGTCCAAAGAACCGGACAGGTGATCTAAAGTTATCGGCTTCTTATCAACCAACTTAGGCATCGCCTATTATAGCACCCTGACAAGAAAAGCAAACAACTGTGGATAAGGGGGGTAGCTTCTAGGGATTAGCTTATAGCTTTTAGGGAAAATCAGCTCTTCTTTCCTAGAAGCTAGAACCTAACAGCTAAAAGCTACCTAGATTCCCTGCGCCAAATTGTAAATCGGGAGAAGCACCGAGGTCAAGAGGACACCGACCATAAGGCCCAAAAGTACGATCATCGCCGGCTCGATCAAGTCAACGAGCGTCTTGATCTCATTATCCACCTCGCGCCGATAAAAGCGCGCGAGAGTTTCTAAGACGAAGCCGAGTTTCCCCGACTCCTCACCAACCTTCATCATCTGCACCATGATATTCGGAATCTCGGGATATTTATACATAATCCCCGAAATGAGATTGCCGGATTTGAGGCTAATCGAGGATTCGGTCAGGATTCGCTTATAAACATCGTTATCGACCACCTCGGCGGTGATCTCGAGCGCCCGCACCATCGAGATACCCGAGGTGAGCATGGTCGAGAGGTTATCGGCAATACGCGAGAGATAAATCTTGCGATAGAGATTACCGATATAGGGCACCGAGAGTTTGAAACGTGAGACGCTCTCCCTCCCCACCACAGTCGTCATATAACGGTGCAAGAAGATAAATAGAATGGCGATAAGAATGAAAAGGAAGATGCCATAATGGCGCACCAAATCGCTCAAACCAATCACCACTCGCGTATAAATCGGGATCTCCTGGCCAGTCTCTTGCAAGATCGCAGTGAGTTTCGGAATGACGAAAGTGAGCATTAAGATCATCACGGCAATGAAAGAAACGATGATGAAGATCGGATAAATGAGCGCGTTCTTGGCTTTAGAGATAAGTTCGTAAGTGCGTTCGAGATAATCAGCGAGGTAGTTGAAGTTGTCTGAAATCTTACCCGATTCCTCGCCAGCCTCAATCATGTGAACATAGAAGTTGGAGAAGACTTTGGGATGCTTCCCCATCGCTTGCGAGATTGGCGTCCCCGACTTAATGTCATCCGTCACTTCGGTCAGCACTCGAGATAAGATCGGGTTGTCGGACTCGGCGGCGAGCATCCGGAAAGCGGCCAGCGCCGAGACTTTGGCCTCGAAGAGGGTGGCGATCTGCCGCGACATGATGACCACATCTTTAGTCTTCACCCGGCCACCGATGTGCTTGGAGAGAAAGGAACCGGTGCCTTCGGCCGAAATGTCAACGATCACGAGCCCGCGGCGTTGGAGGGAAGCGATCGCCAGATTAACATTCGGGGCGTCGATCGTCCCGCTCTGGGCCTCCCCCTCTTTGGTCATCACTTGGTAGTTGAAAATCATAGATAGGTTTTAGCTTTTAGCTTTTAGCTTTTAGGAAATCCTAGAAGCTAGAACCTAACAGCTAGAAGCTTATCATAGTAAGCGGTCGAGGCCTTTGGGGTTGAAAGAGTAGCGATAGGCACTCTCAGCCGAGATCTCGCCTCGCGACACCAGCTCGGCGAGGGAATGATTGAGATCAACCATTCCCTCTTCCGACCCCGTCTCGATCACCACATCAATCTCCGGTGTTCGCCCCTCGCGGATCAAGTTGGCAACGGCAGTGTTATTGAGGAGAAGTTCGTGCGCTGGGACGAGACCGCCGGAGACGCGCGGGACGAGCCGTTGAGAGAAAATACCAAGGAGCGAGCCTGCCAACTGGACCCTGATCTGGCGTTGTTGATTGGCGGGGAAGGAGTCGATAATTCGGTCAACGGTCTGGGCGGCCGAGTTGGTGTGGAGAGTGGAGAGAATGAGGTGACCAGTCTCGGCCGCCGTCACCGCCGTCGAGATCGTTTCGGGGTTGCGCATCTCGCCAATCATCGCCACATCCACATCCTGACGAAACATCGAGCGCAGGGCGGTGCTAAAATCGTGAGTATCGAATCTCACCTCACGCTGATCAATAATCGAGCGATCATTAGTAAACATGTACTCAATCGGATCCTCGATGGTGATGATGTGCTCGGCCCGCTCATGATTAATGAGTTCAACCATCGCCGCGAGCGTCGTTGATTTACCCTGACCAACGGGACCGACAACCAAGAAGAAACCCTGCTGGCGGCGAGTGAACTCGGCTAGCTGTTCCGGTAAATTAAGCTCAACTAAAGTTTTGATCTTGATTGGGATCAGACGAAAAGCAACCCCAACGAAACCTTTTTGAAAAAAAGCGTTGCAACGGAAACGAATCCCTTCCGGCAAACTGTACGAGAAATCAATTTCTTTTTTCTCTAAGAAAAGCTTTTGATTCTCCTCGCTTAAAACTTCCATCACCATACCCATGGTATCGTCGGCGGTTAGAATCGGCTTCTTAACAATCGGGATCAAATCGCCGGAGACACGAATCGTTGGATGACCACCCACCGTTAAGTGAAGATCGGACGCTCCCTCCTTAGCGACAATCACAATCAGATCATCGAGTTCGCGCTTGAAATCGGTCATGGCTTTGGCCTTGGTTTAGAAATATGTTGGGCAATCTCGGTGACTTTGGCCACCACCTCCGACGGCGTGGCCGAAGCTTTGACGATATAACCATCAACCCCGAGAGACAACGCCTTCTCGATATCCTCTTTTTGCCCCAGATTGGAGAGCACAACTAACGCCGACCCGGCGCGACAACCTTGTCGCTTTAACTCCTCAATCAGTTGAAAGCCATCCATAACCGGCATAATGATATCTACCAAATAAATATCCGGACGCCAGTCGCCGCTTATCTTCTTGAGCGCTTCTTCAGCACTACTCGCGCTCTCGAGTTCGAAACCGCGCTCGGAGAACTTGATCGAGTACATGTCGAGCAAAAATTTGTCGTCATCAACAATTAGAATTTTCATACCCATTATTATACCTTATTATACCGCTAAGTTCTACAACTTACTAACCTCCTCAAAGGGGACAATTCCAGCGAAGGCCTTGAGTAGGGCGTCCTCGCGCATCGTCACCAGACCATTTCCTCTGGCCACTCGGTGAATCTCGGCGTCAGAAGGATTGGCGAGAATCACCCGCTCGAGCTCGCGGGTCATCTCCATCACTTCAAAAACGGCGATTCGCCCCTTGGTTCCACCCGGGCAAGTGGCCGACCGCCGCGCCCGATAAATTGACTCCGGGATCTTGATCGTCTGTTTAATTTGCTCGGGGATGTCGGCCAGCTCTTTCTCGACCATCACCTTAATCCCGCCATCGATCGCCACCGTTTCTTTAGAGTCTTCACATAGCGTTGGCACCAAACGTTGAGCAATCGCCATAATTAAAGTGGCGGGGATAAGATACGGTTCCACTCCCATATCAATTAACCGCGGGATAACGCCGGCGGTGTTATTGGTGTGCAGGGTGGCAAAAACCAAGTGGCCCGTCAGCGAGGCCTGAACCGCGAGCTTGGCGGTTTCACCATCGCGGATTTCCCCCACCATAATGATGTCCGGATCTTGACGCAGGATTGACCGAAGACCGTTAGCAAAAGTGTAATTAATCTCCGGACGAACTTGCGACTGGTTGATCCCGGGGATATTGTACTCGATCGGATCTTCGAGTGAGACCGCGTTATTCTTCTCCTTATCAATCTCATTCAACATGGCATAGAGCGTCGTCGTCTTACCGGAACCGGTCGGTCCCGTAACCAAAATGAGTCCGTAGGGACGCTTGGCCGCGGCCCGCAAAAGATTAAGGTTCGACTCATTAAGGCCGAGGGAGGGTAGGGTGAGAAGCGTTTTCTCCGGATCAAGAATACGAATCACCACCTTCTCGCCGAAATAGGTTGGCAAAGTGGAAACTCGGAAATCAATTTTGCGATCTTCGATCCGCGCGGAGAAACGCCCGTCTTGCGGCTTACGTCGCTCGTCGAGCTTCATGTTAGTCAGAATTTTGATCCGGGCCACCACCGCATCGTGAACTGAACCGGGGAGAAAAAGAGAGGTATAGAGTGCGCCGTCGACGCGAAAACGCACTTTGACTTTATCGCCAACTGGTTCAATGTGAATATCAGAGGCATTACCAGAAGTGGCATGCTGAAGAATGACGGCGACGATCTTAGTCACCGGTGCCTCTTCAATAATCTTGGCTTCCTCAATGATAATCGGCGCCTTCTTGACCGTCGCCACCTCCTCCGCTTCGGTCTTAATCTCAACATCAAGATCACTTAGAGCCTTCGAGACTTGAGTGGTCAGCCCCTCATAACTCTGAAGCACATTATCGAAACTGACTTGGGAAATCTGGAAAATTTTATACGGCAAGCCTAATTTCGAAGCAATGAACTGGAGTGCATCGCGCGCTTCAAGATTATTGGGGTCAAGCATTCCGACCTCAAGAACACCGTCAGTTTGGCCGATCGGGACAAATTGATAATAGGACGCTGAATTACGGGAGACATAATTAAGAACATCCGGCGAGATCTTGTGATCGCGCGGGATGTCGCGAACGGGAATGGTTCGACTGACAGTATCCTGAACCATAATTTTAGAGATTGGGTGGCGTGGTGGCGGGCCGAGTAGAAGTTGATGTTGTCGTAGACAAGGGAGCAAAAAAGTCGAACCCGGTCGGAGAGAAAGGATTACGGCGGCCCTTCGGTTCAGGAACTAATTCTACTCGGAAATTAATTAGGCTCTTCCAAGCTGGTGAGGTGAAGAGATCGCTGTTTAATTTAACTCCCTGCAAACGTTGCAGGAGACGGATAAACTCATCATCGGCGGCCGACGAAACGGCCGCGGTCGAACCATAACCCACACCGACGGCTTCCAAGCCAGGAGTGTCGCTCGCCGATTGAGACGGGACGAAGATATAACGATAGAGGAAGAAGGCCATCGCGAAAATAAGGAGGATGATTAACGATTTAATGATGAGGCGAGAAGACATAAAAATTATTTCAACCAATAAGTGCGTAAACTAATTTTATAATCGTAATTATTCTTGTCGTTCCCCGTGAACGACAACGACTCGAGATCGACAATCCGCAGGCTGTGTTCAAGATCATTTAAGAATAATTTCAAAACTTCATACGACGAACTAACCGAAAACGAGATCACCACCGAACTCTTATCCAGAGTTTCTCTCCCCGCCGGAGTATTCGGCTGATTACCCGAGGTCGAATTGGGGTCGGCTTCTTTAGCAATACTTGGATTCCTGACGGTGAGCCCGCGCTTCTTGGCGATGTTGTTGATATCAATGATCAACCGAACATTGTCGATGTTGTTGGGTAAAAGTTGCCTGAGACTCTCAAGGTCACTCTCAGCCATCGCATTCTGTAGATCAAGAAGTTCCCTCTGCCGGCTCTTGAGCTTGTTGGCGTTTTCGAGCGCAGTGGTAAGCTCAAGACGCTTGGCTTTGAGGATATCAATCTCTTCTAGCACCGGTGTGGTGAAATAGAAAAACGAAACCAGCGCCAAACCGATAATTAAAATGGGGGTAAAGAGACGAATCATAGGACTAGATTTTTAAGATAGGAGAAAAGCGACGGAGCAAGAGTCAGCTTCAGAGTAAAACCCACATTGCCAGCTTGATCGGCATTCACATCAGAGAAAACGAAGGTCTCGATTAAGCCCAACGCTTGATTGTTGGCAAACTCGATCGACTGAAGAGCCACGCCCTCATAACTCTTGGCGACACCTCTAAGATCAAGGGTGTTCCCCATTTGATTGAAACTGGTGTACTTAATAGACTGAAGGGTTTGCTCTTCAATAAAGCGCAAAACGGGCAAAAGTGTTTTATGCTGATCGACAATTTCGGTCGCCCGACGCAATTGCCGATCTAAAGTCTCGAAACGAATAATCGAATCTGGGTTCAGGGTCTCACGACGACGAGCCAGGGAAGCAAGCAGACCACAACCCTGAAGAGCTTCACCAGACTCGGATGGGCAAGGCCGTTCAATCTCGTCCGTCAAGAAAAAGCGATAGGCGTAAGCACCACCAAGAAAAAGTAAAGCGATGATTAAGACAATCAGCGATAAGAGAAGGAACAAACCCATCGGCTGGCGAACCGCTCGCGGTCCGACCGACAACGTCTGCTTGGGAATAAATGATGATTGAATATCTTTTTCCATTTTAATTAACCGAGCTCCTCGAGATGACGGAGGGCTAAACCCATAGCGACAGCGAACCCAGGCCCAGAACTACTAAGGACTGCATCAAGGAAAGCCGGATATTCTACCTGCTCAAAGGGATTCCCGAGCGTCACTGGCACCTCGAAACTCCGGCTAGCGACGTCAAGAATTCCCTTGAGAAGCGCCCCACCGCCAATCAAAATGATTTTACTAATTGCTCGCCCTTGTTTGTGCTGATAAATTGTGAGCACCTTGGTAACTTCCGAAAAAATGTACTCGACGATAGTGCTAACAAGCCCGATAACCCGCTCGCCCTCCACGGTCTCCACCAAACCGACCCGCCGCTTGATCTCCTCGGCCTTGGCAAACTCAACCCCGAGCGATCGTGAGATAGAAAGGGTAATATCTTGCGACCCCTTGCTCACCGTATGCGAGAGACGAACCACACCGTAATCAACAATCGCCACTTTGGTCGTACCCGCCCCAAGATCAATAATCACTGTCGGCGACAAGTCGCCGCCGAAAACGGAGCGAAGCGCACCGAAAGTCTCAATCTCAAAGAACGACACTTCTCGACCAAGAGCTTTCATCACGCTACGATATTGACCGATGATATCGTGATGAATGGCGGCAAGGAGCACTTCAACTTGCTTGCGCTCGACCACTTCCTTGCTTTCCGACACTCGTGGAATCACCCACCAATCGAGTTCGACTTCTGAAATCGGGACTGGGATATACTTGCGCGCTTCGATCGGCACCACCTTCTCAAGCTTGGCGCGACCAACATCGGGCAACTCCATGATGATAAGGAGACTCGAGCGCAAAGGAATCGCCACCGAGGTCAATTGGGTATTAACATTGGCCTCGGTAAAAAGGTCCCGCAAGGTTTCGACGAGTTTTGGCTCTGCGAGATTGGTGACTTGGCCGACCGCTAGATCACCATAAGGACCAAGGGCAATCTCGCCATAGGTCTCGAGGATAGCTTGTCCCTTTTCTCGCCGAAGTTGAACCGCCTTGATCGAAGAGTGCCCGATATCAAGACCAACAACTCGACCCTCTTTCTTCTGCCAAAGATCAGTTGCCCCGAGGTGAAATAATTTCTGGAACGGATTTGCCATAGCTATTGCGGAAATAGTATAGCATGGGTAAAATTATATCACATCCGTCACCGGACTTTATCCACACATGTTTAATCGAACTTTAAACGCTCTGCTTAATCTCCTCCTCCCACATCATTGTTTCGGTTGCCAGGAGCGCGGCACCGTACTCTGCGAGCGGTGCGCGAATGAGCGCGAGCTAGCCGATCCGCTTGATAACCTAAACACTCATGCCCCTTTTGCTTATCGCGACCCAGTGATTCGAAGGATGATCTGGGCCCTCAAGTATCGCGGTGGACAAACGATCGGAATGGCTCTGGGCGGACGACTCTATGATTATCTGCTTGAAGAATTGGCCGGGGCAAGTGAGTTTGACGGCAATGATCCAAACTTTCTGATCATCCCGATCCCTCTCACGCGAGCGCGAACCCGCGAGCGCGGCTTCAATCAAGCGGTGACAATCGCCCGTGGTCTGGTGAGGCGAAATCTCGCCAGGCGGAATGGCACTAGTAATTTCATCATTGCCGAAAATATTCTTCGGCGCACTCGCGACACTGGTAGTCAAACTGTGATTAAGGCACGCGCCAAACGACTGGCAAACATGAGACATGCTTTTGCCGTGATTGATCCAGTAATCGTGCGCGGGAAACAAATTATTGTCGTGGATGATGTCATCACCACCGGCGGGACAATGAATGACGCGCGACGGGCGCTCACGGCGGCCGGAGCGAAGATCGTCATCGCCGCCGCCGTGGCACATGGGTAAAGGATATGCTAAGATCTGATCTGGTAAGGATCCTTGATTAAACTTTTTTCCAATCTAACGAAAAGGAGAACTCGAATGGCTATTTATGAGCCCCCGCCAGAACCAAAGGTTTGCCTCAAGTGTGGCGGTTCAATCTATTATAAGGATGGTTCGCCACCCCCACCATCGGATGAATATCATCAAAGGTGTCCGTGTTGTATAATCATTGGCCCAGGACATCGACCATTTTGGGTGTTAGACGAAGAGAATCATGTTTGTCAAAATCCGCCCAACAAAAAAGTGATTGCTAAAGAAAGACAGAGGATCAGGCGGGATCCGCTGATGCAACACTTGAAAAAACAGCTTGACAAAGCAATCAAGAAAAAGGGGGTGGAAAAATAGTCATCGGTCATGATCACCAAGCCATTCGTCGACACGGATGGCTTTTTGTTCCTTTTTAATTTATGCTAAGTTGTGTAACTTTGGAGGAGTGCCGGAGCGGTCAACGGAACGGTTTGCTAAACCGTGGACCTCTTAAAGGGTCCCGTGGGTTCGAATCCCACCTCCTCCGTTTTTGAAAATATCACAACCCCTCCACACGATTTTTTCTGGGGCAGAAAGACTTGAATTTGACAGGGGGAAGTGCTAGCCTAACTTTATGCCGGTTAAAAGAAAAACATCTTCGGAAACAATCTCCGCTGATATTGAAACCACGGCCACCCCCCCGTCGTCGGTGGCCAAAAGGCAAGATTTAAGCAAAACAGCGGCTCTAGATATACTCAAGGGGCAATTAGCGCAAAGAATTGCGGTAGTTTTTGATTTATTAACTCAAGAGGTCAACTCGATTGAAATAGAGAAGCACAAACAAAAACAGCAAGAGGAAGAAGAGAATTTGAACTTACTCCTCGCCCAGAAAAAGAAACGAGCCGAGTTTGAAGAAAAAATAGAAAACGAGAAGCAAACTTTTGAAAAAGAAAAGGCTCACCAAGAGGTGGAGTGGCGATTGCGAGCGGATGATTTACAAAAAAGGGAGACGGACTTGGCTAGCTGGCGAAAACAAGTGGAAACTTTTCCCCAAGAATTAAACCAGCGTCTAGCTGAAGTAATAAAACAAACAACCGCTGAACTTAAAAAAGATTTTGAGACCGAGAAAAAACTTCTGGCCCAAAAATATGACTTGGATCTTAAATTACTAAACCAACAGGTAATCGCCCTGCAATCCAATCTCAAACTTCAAGAAAAAGAAAACCAGTCTTTGAAACTAGAACGGACTAGGGCCATGGACCAAATGAAGGACCTAGCCGTGGCGGTAGTTCGCGGCCGAGAGAAAGATTTGCCGTCTTCTGTTGAACCAATTCCTTAGTCTCCTCCCCCAGATTCGGACTGGTGATTCGTGATAAGATAAACGGGAGTTTATGCCGTCGTCGACACCACAATCACCAGCGCTATCTTGGTCAACGAAAACGATTCCTCAAATCCTTAGTGAGTTGCGGTCTCACGAGCGTGGCCTCACCAAGGAAGAGGCCGCCAGTCGTCTCCGCGACTTCGGCCCCAACAAACTCCCCGAAAGTAAGACCGCTGGTCTCGGAATTATTTTTTTCCGACAATTCCGAAGTCCACTGATCTACATTCTCTTCGTGGCGGCCGGCATTATCTTCGCTCTCGGTGAAACAATTGATGCCTCGATCATCTTCGTCGTTCTTATTTTCAACGCGGTCGTCGGGACAATTCAAGAGGGTCGGGCCCAGAATGTACTGGCCGCTCTTAAAAATTTTGCCGAGACCACCGCCGCCGTCTGGCGTGATGCGAGAGAATTGGTCATCCCCGACACTGAAGTCGTCCCGGGAGATATTATTGTGTTACAAGAGGGTGAGAAGGTCCCAGCTGATGCCCGAATTATTTTTGCCAATACGCTCAAGATTGACGAAGCGAGTCTTACTGGCGAGTCAGAACCAGTAATGAAGGTTGATGTGGTCAGGCCAACGGATAAGAAAAACATGGTCTTTAAGGGCACCCATGTTCTAAGCGGGAATGGTACAGCCGTCGTCGTCGCGACTGGCAAAAAAACCGAGATCGGCCAGATCGCCGAGAAAATCTCGACCATCGACACCGAGATCCCCCTCAAGGTGAATATTCGTTATCTCTCGCGCGCAATTATCATTATCGTCGGAATAATCAACGTCGGTCTAATCACCCTCGGAGTTTTCTCGGGCAAGCCGCTAAAAGAGATGTTTACCACCGCGGTTGCCCTTTCGGTCTCAGTTATTCCCGAAGGTTTGCCGATTGTGATGACTCTGGTCCTCGCAACCGGCGTGCGCCGAATGTCGAAACGTAATGTCCTGATCAAACGACTGCAGGCGGTTGAAGCGCTGGGTCAAACCGAGGTCATTGCCGTAGACAAAACGGGAACCTTAACCAATAACGAGATGGTAATCCAACGGGTCTATGTGGCGGGAAAAAGTTTCGAAATCACCGGTAGCGGTTATGGGGCGAAAGGTGAAGCCACTTTCGAAGGGAAAATCATCGATCCTCTTAATCATCCGGAACTACTCTTTAGTGGAAAGATTGCCGCCTTCTGCGCCAACGCCAAACTCTCCTTCGTGGAAGAGAGCGGGAATTGGAAAATTGCTGGTGATCCGACTGAAGCGGCGATGCTTGTCTTCTCGGAGAAAATCGGCTTCCAGCGCGAAGCGCTGGAACGAGAAGCACCAAAAATCTTCGAGCTCCCCTTCGATTATAAACGAAAATATCATGCCACCGTCTGGGCGGTGGAGAAGAAAAATTTCCTTGTCGTCGTCGGCGCGCCGGAGAAAGTGCTTGAACTCTGTAAACACACTTGGCACGAAGACAGGATCGAAAGTTTTAATAAAGATAAACGGGAAGAACTCGAGACCGTGTTCCACAAGTTAGCTCAAGGAGGCTTCCGTGTCGTAGCCTATGCGATCAATCGAGACAGTAGCCGGAGCCTTGATCCAAACGCGATGCCACCACTTACCTTCGTCGGCTTCTTCGGTATGCACGACGCTCTGCGGCCAGAAATAAAAGAGGCGATGGCCCGAGTCAGAGCGGCCAACATGGATGTCGTGATGATCACCGGCGATCACAGTCTCACCGCTAGGGCGATCGCCAAAGAAGCTAAGATCTGGCAAGAAGGCGACAGTGTTATCGCCGGCGAAGAAATCGAGTCCATGTCTGACCAAGAACTCGCCAAGAAACTTGCGCGCACTTCAGTCTTCGCCCGAGTTACGCCAGAACATAAATTACGAATCATCCAAGCCTACCGCCAAGCAGGCAAGATTGTAGCCATGACCGGCGATGGCGTGAACGACGCCCCCTCCCTCGTCGCTGCCGATCTCGGCGTGGCCATGGGGAAGATTGGCACCGAGGTGGCAAAAGAAGCCTCTGATATTATCCTCCTCGATGATAACTTCTCGAGCATCGTTGCCGCGGCTGAGGAAGGCCGCGGCATTTACAAAACGATTAAAAAAGTGATTCTCTACCTTTTCTCCACCAGCGTTGGCGAGGTGTTAGTTATCACTGGCGCCCTCGTGCTGGGGTACCCCCTGCCTCTCCTCGCCGCCCAAATCATTTGGCTTAATTTGGTCACTGACGGTTTCCTCGATGTCGCTTTGGCCATGGAACCGCAAGAGGGCAACTTGATGCGGGGTAAATTCGAGCGGCCGAAGAAGTGGCTGGTAGATGGATTGATGACCCAAAGGATGATCCTCATGTCTTTGCCGATGGCGATCGGGACACTTTACCTCTTCGGCAAATATTTCGAGACCGATTTGGCGAAGGCTTGGACAATCTCACTGACCCTGCTCGCGGTGTTCCAATGGTTCAATGCCTGGAATTGCCGCTCGGAGAGCCGATCCATCTTCCAGATGAATCCATTTTCCAATCGGTTTTTAGTCGGGGCGACAGCGATAATCATCACTCTCCAACTCGCTGCCCTTCATCTCCCTTTTCTTCAAAGGATCCTCCATACCACGCCACTCTCGCTTAACGAATGGCTAACGATTATTCCCATTGCCGCCTCAATTATCCTGATCGAAGAAATCCGCAAATTCTTCTACCGTTTCCATTTTCGCCATAATTTGCTAACATAGACTATGCTTAAAATATCGAAACAGCGCGGGGCAATCGGAGTGATTATTGCCGTGGTTATAATTGTTGCCATGGGCGCAATTTTCTTCGGGGTGAGAAGTGCGGCTCAACCGGGACCGCTTGATAGCTTCGCCCAATGCTTAAAAGATAGAGGGGTGATTTTCTACGGCGCCTTTTGGTGTCCACATTGCCAAAACCAGAAAAAATTATTCGGCCGATCGGAACGGCTTCTTCCTTACGTTGAGTGTTCGACCGCCAATGGCCAAGGGGTGCTCCCAATTTGCCGCGAGGCGGACATTACCGGTTACCCAACCTGGGTCTTCCCCGACGCGTCGCGCGAGAGCGGTGAAATCCCGCTCGAGACTCTCGCCGAGCGTAGCGGTTGCCCATTGTTGACGGCAGGGACGACTACTAGCACGGATGATACCGTGGCAAACGCGACCACCACCTCACCTCAACCCTAACATGTCTCCAAGCGTCGCCGTGATCAGTAAAATTCTTGCCGCCCTCACGGTCGTTGGCCAAATCTGGATTCTGGTCATATTCTTCGCCTTTATTACTCAAAAGACTTCGGTCTGGTCGGCAAAATTAATTGGGCAAATTCGTCAGTGGTGGTTACCACTTAGTTTCGTCATCGTCCTCGGCGCTCTCTTTGGCAGTTTGTTCTATTCCGAAATTGCCGGTTTTCCACCATGTTCGCTGTGTTGGTATCAACGAATTTTTATCTATCCGCAAATTATTCTGCTCGGTGGGGCACTCATTTGGCGTGATCGTTCGATTGCTCGTTATCTCTTTCCACTCTCAATCATTGGCGGGATCATCGCCCTCTACAATTCCTATCTTCAATACGGCGGCTCGTCACTCATCCCTTGCGGCACCGACCCAACGGCAATCGATTGCGCCCAACGATTAGTTTTCGAATTCGGTTATGTTACCCTGCCTCTTATGTCCCTCACGGCCTTTATTTTTCTTATCCTTTTGGCTAAGATTGGTAAATGATCGCTGATCACTTCCGTCTGACCGCTAAGCAACGAGCCGCCCTCGGGCGGCTCGGTTTGATGACAATCGAAGATCTGCTCTACTACTTTCCCAATCGTTATGAGTCCCCCGCCCAAGAGCGGTTAATTCGCGAGCTCCAAATTGGAGAGAGCGTGCATATTACTGGTGAGGTAACCGCGGTAAAAATTGGTCGCGGTCTTCGAACTAAATTGCCGATCGGCGAGGTCACCATCACCGACACCACTGGCCAGATCCGGGCCGTTTGGTTTCGGCAAGTCTATCTGACGAAGAAGGTGTGGGTCGGGAGTTTCGCCAGTTTGCGCGGAAAAGTGCTTCAGAGACAGGGTGGAGGGGAAAATGAATTATACCTAGCCAATCCAGAACTTGAACCTCTCGAGCGACTACCTGATGCCAACGGTTCACTCTTCGCTGGAGAAAAAACTAATGAGCCACTGTCGCTTTTACCGGTCTATCCGGAGACTAAAGGTCTATCGAGCTTGTGGTTCTACCACGCACTCAAGAAACTCATCCGGAGTGGTGCCACTCAAACATTGCCTGATCCCCTGCCAGAAGAAATCCTCACGCGCTATAATCTCCCCTCACTTAGTGCCGCCCTCGTCTGGGTTCATGCTCCGCGGCGAGAATCTGATGCCACTATCGCTCGCAAGCGCTTTGCTTTCGAAGAAATATTCCTGATTCAACTTGATCGCGCCGGGCGGCGAATTGATTATCAGAGTCAAACCGCGCACCAAATAAATATTCCCGCTTCAGAAGTGACTCGGTTTATAACCCAATTGCCTTTTCCCTTAACGAAAGCTCAACAACAAGCAATCGCCGCGATTACTAAAGATATGAATAGCGAGAAACCGATGGCTCGACTCTTGGAAGGAGACGTCGGCTCGGGAAAAACAGTGGTCGCCGCCGCGGCGGCGTATGCGGCCGTCCACGCACGGGGCGAAGTCGGCTACATGGTGCCCACCGAGATTCTCGCCCGTCAACATTTCGAATCCTTTATCAGCAATTTCGCGCATTTGAATATAAATATTGGCTTGCTCACTGGTTCGGATTGTCGTAAGTTTCCCTCTAAAATTAATCCAGGGACTCACACCGAGATTAACCGCCGTCAATTACTTAAGTGGGTCGCGAATGGCGAGATTCCCATTCTGATCGGCACGCAAACCTTGATTCAAAAAAGTGTCCGTTGGAAAAAGCTCGCCCTCACGATCATTGATGAGCAACACCGCTTCGGCGTAATGCAAAGGAAACGCTTGGTCGGGCAAGGAAAACTCGCCACTCATTCGGCCATACCTCATCTTCTCTCGATGACCGCAACTCCAATCCCGCGAACCCTGGCCCTCACCCTCTACGGCGATCTTGATCTCACTTTGCTCGATGAACTCCCGCCCGGACGCAAAACAGTGATCACTAAAATCGTCACCGAAAAAACCCGATCAGAAACTTATGAAAAAATTCGACAGGAATTAAACACTGGTCGGCAAGCTTATGTGATTTGCCCGCGGATTGATCTGCCGGATCCAACCAAAGCCACAGCCCTAATTACTAAATCAGCTAAAGCTGAATTCGAACGATTAAACCGTGACATTTTCCCCCAATTCCGTCTCGGATTATTGCATGGAAAGTTATCAGCCGAAGATAAAGAAAGGGTGATGCATGATTTCGTCAATCATCAGCTAGATATCTTGGTTGCGACTTCGGTCGTTGAGGTCGGTGTCAATGTCCCCAATGCCACCATTATTCTAATCGAAGGGGCTGAACGATTCGGCCTCGCCCAACTTCATCAACTCCGCGGACGGGTGGCTCGTAGCACAGATCAAGCCTATTGCTATCTCTTCACCACGGACCCCGCCAGTGGCGGGGTGAGATCCCAAAATGTCCCCCGTCTTCGTTATTTAGAATCAGCGAAAAATGGTTTCGCTCTCGCTGAATACGATCTCACCCTTCGCGGTGCCGGCACGCTCTCGGGTAATAAACAATGGGGCCTCTCGGATATCGGCATGGAAGCGATAAAGAATTTGAAGATGGTGGAGGCGG